>Ga0181520_10001179_pt1 | contig 54252 bp, 64 predicted proteins | sample PEATcosm2014_Bin_29_FD_132451 | JGI IMG/M metagenome (GOLD analysis project Ga0181520, IMG submission 132451) | Peatland microbial communities from MTU Mesocosm Facility, Houghton, MI, USA - PEATcosm2014_Bin02_30_metaG | ecosystem: Environmental > Terrestrial > Soil > Wetlands > Peat | place... | reverse complement strand
GTCGATCGGGCGCTGCTGCGTGGCCGCGTGGAGGCGCTGGTTGGCCACCTCGTCGCGCCACCACGGAGCCAACCGCCGGTAATCCTCCCAGGTTGCCAACTCTTCGCTGCGGCCTGCCAGGGCCCCACCACCGCGATGAAAACCCGTGCTGCAAGGTGTGGAGTTCCAAGAGAATCTGATTGACGCCTTGGTACGGCCGTTTGCTGGCGACGTTGCTGTGCCTCCCCGGCTGTGAGCTGATTGCCCGCCACGGTCGTCGCCATGGCAAGAGGTTGCCTTCCAGTGCCGTAATAATCCTGGCGGTCACCTCGTCGCGGATCTGGGTCTGGGTAGGCATCGGGGTTCGCTCCTACCAGACACTTATACAACTTAGTCAAAATTGCCGGACGCGGTGCGACTGCCCTCTTTATCAAGAAGGGCGGTCTCAAAATGAGACTTTTCTCCGCCGGATGAGACTGGAGGGCATCAGGTCTCAAATGAGACTGGGCGAGTCTCAAGTCTCATGAGACATACGGCTCGACGAGTCCCGAGCCAAAGCCGCTCGCACCCGAGTCCGTCGTGCCCACCATCAGTGACGCTCTCGATGGCCGAGGTGGCGGCGAAGCTTGCTCGGATCGCCTTGGTAAGAACGAGGGGGCTACCCGGGGAACTGGCATCCGGGACGAGTTCGTGGTACGTTGATTTGCGAAGGCGAAATCGGATCTATGCAGGGCGGTAACCAGGAAAGGGAGAAAGTGATGGGTGCAACGAATAGTCTGCTAGCACGGGTCTTGCTCGTGGTGTTCTTTGGTCTCGCCGGAATGGCTTCGGCACAGGAGGGGACGATCACCTACGAACCGGCTGCTGGTGCCGGGCAAGGGAAACATATCGTGTTCGTCTGTGGCGAATGGGAGTATCGCTGTGAAGAGAGCCTGCCGATGCTCGCCAAGATCTTGGCGAAGCGTCACGGGTTCAAATGCACGGTTCTTTTCTCCATGAACCCGAAAGACGGGACGGTTGATCCGAGCGTGAAGAACAACATACCCGGAATGAGCGTTCTGAAGAATGCCGATATGATGGTCCTGTTCGCCATGGATCTGACCCTGCCTGACGAGCAAATGAAGCCCTTTGTCGAGTTCCTCAAGACGGGGAAGCCCGTTTTCGGAATCCGCTGCACGTTGTTGTCCTTTCGCTACGACAAGAACTCGCCCTATGCACGTTTTGATGTCGGCAACGGCGGTTACGCGACTGAATTGTTTGGCGAATCGTGGAAAGGGCACTATGGTGGCCACGGCAAGGAGAGCACACGGGGACTGCGTGCGGGATTGAACGAGGCACATCCCATCCTGAACGGCGTCCATGATGTCTGGGGACCGACCGACGTTTATCAAGTCACGAAACTGCCCCCGGACGCGACCGTGCTCATGTATGGGCAAGTTCTTACAGGCATGAAGCCCGACGACCGCCCGAATTTCCAGAAGTCAATTATGCCCATGGTATGGACGCGTCAGATCCAACGCGATTCCGGCAAAATCCAGCGAGTTGTGATGAGCACCATCGGTGCGGCACCGGATATGGAAAGCGAGGATCTCCGCCGCCTCTATGTGAACAGCATATTCTGGGCTCTGGGACGGGAGTCCGGAATACCCCAAAAGGCAGATGTCCGTTACATCGGTGGGGACTGGAAGGCATCTCCTTTTGGCGGCGGCACGTTTCACCATGGTCTCAAGCCGGGGGACTTCGCAGTGAAGGGGGAATAATTGCGGTCAAGCGGACAACTCCAGCATAGCAGGCGTGGCAAGTATGGATGGGGCGGACGCTTACCGGAAAGTCGCAAGTGAGACCAGTTTCGCCGACGTCTATGAATGCTTTGGCGATGCCAAGGGGGGCGTTGGACAACGGCGAAGACCTGGAACCAGCAGCTGTTGAGCTGGGCAAGGATGATGGTCGTCATGGCGTTTCGTACAAACGCAATAATTCAATTATTTGGAATGCCGTGGTGACGGTGGCATCTCAAGCCCTTTCGGCATCTTCCCATTCCCGGAATTTATCCTGGTGCGTTTACGGGGCTATCAGTGCTCGTCCCCCATCGGCACCGACGCCGACTTTGGTGCGTTGGCGATGGCATTTCTACCACCCAGATGGTAGGTTGGACGCGGTTTCCTTGTCGGGAAGTCCGGCGTTATATCCCCCGCCAGATTTCGCCAATGGTCAGGGGAGATAGAACAACATGGCCTTTCTCGACCAACGGCTCATGGTGGCCACCCTTCGTTGGGCGGCTCGCATCATCGGCACCGCCCTCCTTGTTCTGATTGCCGCTCTTGCCATTGGGGAAGGCGGTGTGCCCGGGGTGGCATTGTGGCTGATGCTGATTGGTCAGGTAGTTGCCTGGAAATGGGAAGGGATCGGTGGCCTCCTGATTCTGGGTGGGTTCGCCTTGTTCGCCATCATGAACCACCCGTTTCGGTTCAACATCGTATTCGGCTCCTGGCCGGTCAGCGGGCTGCTGTATCTGATATGCTGGTGGTGGAGAAGGGGGATATGAACAGACACATCTTTGGCGTTCTATGGCTCGTGGCGGCAGTATGGCCGGTTGTCGTTTGTGCAGCCGATGATGTTCCCTGGCGTCTACCCGAAGCGTTAGTCGGAACATGGATGGGGAAAGACCACATTCATGCTCCACCTGAAAAGGGGTCTCCAAGTCAGCTTTACAAGGAACAGGTGGCAATCCGCATCCAGATCGCTTCCGATGGTAGCGTAGATGGCCAGGTCGGAACCGCACATTTTGTCGGCTGCAAAATCAAGAGCAACCGAGGTTGGTTCGGCAGAACGTTCAACCTCTGGTCGGACTATCTCATCTGCGATGGCTGGCTAAAGGGGCCGGTGTTCAAGACAGACCGAGAGGATGCCAAGCGATCCTTCACCATTCCGCTCGGCTTGCAGGGCGGGACGTTAACGGGTCGCTTCCTCCTGGTGAAGAAAGAGGAGAAACCATTCAACTTATTCTTTAACCTGGAACTCAAGAAACAACCCCTCGCCCAGACGCCGAAGACGACGCAGTGACGGGAGTCTGCTCATGTTGCAAATAGGAATTATTGGCCTGCCTTGCGTTGTGATGGGACTGGCTTTCTTGTACGCAATTCAGGGTGCCTACCATTCCCATCGGCCAACAAGACCACTTTTCCTTTACCCGCTGATTTGTTCGTTTGTCCTGACCAGCGGTTTCATGATCTGGGGATACCAGGCCATCTGCACATCGAGGTCATCTACGGCGGCAATTGGTTCTTTGTTTCTTCCGTTCGAGGCGATTGTTGTTGCTGTAGCCGGAGTCGTGATTTCGTGGTCGGTTCTCTACGTGGCTCATTGTGTCATCCAGAGAATTAACGGGATTCGTGTTGGGCTTACCTCGGTCGTCTGTCTTACCTTGGCGATTGCGTTGCTCGCTTTGACGGGATACGTCGTTCAGAACAAGGTCGCCCGACGCAGGTTGTTGAGCGAAGCGGCAACGGGAACGGACGTGGTGTCTCTGGAAGGCATTCTCGCCTCCAGCATCGTATCTCACGACAACGAGGTACTCTCCAAGTTGGCCAAGAACCCCAATACGCCGATTACCTACCTGGTTCGCCTCTACGATTTCTGCAAACCGAACGTTGGCAAGTCCAATCCTTCCGAATACCCAATCTTTCATGCACTGGCCCACAATCCCAGAACACCGCCAGAGATCCTCAGTGTCTTGGCTGGCTGCCAAGATTCCTCGACCAAGTTAGCCGTGGTGACGAATCCCAGTACCCCCACCAGGACTCTTCGTCAGCTAGCCGAAGGTCAAGACGAGTTCGTGAGAGGCTATGCGAAACGTGAACTACGTTCGAGAGAAAGGAAGGGGAACTCGCTGGGGCATTAGGTCAGACCAGTCCAGCCGGTATGGGTATTCATCCCCTCAGCCTCCACTACCCGATCCTCCGTCGCCAAGCGGATCGCTTCCACATACGGGTCAGAGGGATGCCGCTTCATCACGTACTCCACCGCCTTATCAAGCCCCATCCCTTGCACCCAATGAAGGTAGGCCACCACGGTGCTCGGCGAGCGATTCATCCCCGCACTGCAATGCACGTAGACGGTATGACCGGCCCGCAACAGTCCGTCTAGGGCTTGCACACAGGCTGGGATTTTCCGCCGAAGTTCCTCGGGATTGAAATCTTGCACCGGAACCCGACGAAGCTCGACGCCGGACTTCTGGTACGCTCGTTCCATCTCGTGCCAATCGACGCCCCAGGAGGCGAAATCCTCGTCGGTCTGCAAGTTGAGGACTGCCGTGATGCCAAACTTCGTCGCCAGCGAGTCGATGTCGTCCATGTCGCCGGGGCAAGAACCGACGAACAGGTTGGGAAGGATTTGGTCAACGTCCATTGTTTCGTCGTGACTGGACATCGTACTAGATTTGCGTGCTTGATCTGTCGGAACGGGGGTGAGTTGTCACGGATTGTCGCCAGTCTTCTTGGCTTCCAGGTATCCAATCGACACCAAGAACTCGTCCATTCTCTGCGTCGTCTTCTCATACCACGGCGAGCGGTGGAAGAACCCATGCGGCTGTCCTTCAGCCGTGAACATCTCGGCCTTGTGGCCCAACTCGTGGGACTTTTCCATGAACTCCTTGCCCTGACTGAGTAACCAATCAGCGGTGCCGAAGAAGAGAAGAGTCGGCGGGCTGTCCTTGGTCAAATGCTCGGTGGGCGAAATCGCCTTGGCGATGGCTTCGTCGTTGCCAATCCGTGATATCAATCGAGGTCCAAAGCGGAGAACCGGGTTGAACAGGACCAGGGCATTCGGTTTGGAAGAAATCTTCGTGTCCTCGCCTTCAGCATCAAGTCCGGGCGTGAAGGCGGTACAGGCGGCGATGTGACCGCCTGCCGAACCGCCCGAAGCCACGATTCGGTCTGGATCGATACCGAGTTTGGCGGCGTTCTGTCGCAGCCACCGAACGGCACTCTTGGCGTCCTCGACGCATTCTTTTGGGGTGACACCCTGTCGAGACTTCACCCGGTAGTCGGCCCGTGCGGCCACCATGCCCCGACCGGCCAGATACGCAGCCTGCCGCTCGAATGCCTGGATCGTGCCAAATTCCCAAGCACCGCCAAAGAAGAACACGATGCCAGGCCGCTTGTCGGTTTCCTTCCAGCCGGGCGGGTAGTGGACGATGATCTCCAGGTCGGACTGCTTGGTCTTCTTATAGGTGAAGGACTTCGTGGGTGGAAGCGAAGGGGAGTCCGCAGCGTTGGAAACAGGCACCCAGAAAATCAGCGGCAGTGCCAGTAGCCCGATGACCGTGTGCTGCAAGAAAGTCATGGTCACACCTTTCGTTCAGAAACTCGTGAACTCACCGCACATCACCTGCTTCTCAGTATACTCTCAAGGTCTTCAAGTAACGCCTCCTGCCCCGCCTTGATCTTCTTCCTCCTCGTGTCCAGATCAAAGAACTCGGTCCGGTTAATCTCCGGGAACTGCTGCTGGCGGTGAGAATCACACGCTCAGCAGGATCAGGTAGATTGCCATAACGATGCCAAGAAGGGCGAGAATGAAGGCCACAACAACCGCCAGGAGTGCCGTGCGGGGAACATAGGAGAGTCCTTGCTTTGCCAAGCGGACGAAGCGGTAGTATTCAGTGGCCGCCGCCAGACTCACGATTACGCCAAGGGTGATGAGCCCCGTTCCGATCCAAAGGGACCACCCTGTGGATCGCTGGTGAACGGCTACATGTTCCGCTACGGCAATCTCCCGTAGGAATAGACCGAATCGAGCGACAACGAACCCGAAGCCCATCAGAGCCAACCCGGTTCGCATCCAGGCGAGAAGCGTGCGTTCCGCTGCAAAACGGACTCGTGGATCTTCTGACTGCCGTTCAGTTTCATCGGCATGGTCTTCCTTCATCGCCGATCTCCAGTCGGTTTCGCCCAATCCGGCACCGCTACACCGGCTTGACGTTCTCGGCACAGGGGCCTTTCTTGCCCTGTCCTTCCGTGAAGGATACTTTTTGGCCTTCATGCAGGTCGTCGAAAGTGCAACCTTGGACGCTCGATGAGTGGAAGAACAAGTCTTTTGCACCTCCCGTGCTGATGAATCCAAATCCCTTGTCCGTCAACCTTTTGATAGTGCCTTCCGCCATTTGTGAGTTTCCCGTAGTAATTGCTTGGACTGATGCCACCCGGTTTACGCTGCCGATTGGTCGCCGTCCGTTGGTTGAAAGTGTAGCCGGTCAAGGTGCCATCAGGCAAGTGGGGTGCCCGCTCTCCTCGATGATCTTGTCCGGGGTCACCGACGACTCACCCACCTACTGCCACTGCCACAGACGATAACCCTTGAAATACATGCCCGCCATCTGTCACTTCCAGAGTACCATCTTCAACCCGATCAGGATAATGCTGATGCCAAACGCTTTCTTGATCTGATCGGGAGAAAGCGATATGGCTATCTTGCTTCCAAAACAGCTACCGACAACAAAACTGATACACAGTATTGCCGCCACTTTGAAATCGACCTGTCCCGCCTTGTGGTAATTGTACACGGCGATTACGCCGATGGGCGGCAGCATCATGGCAAGTGACGTTCCCTGGGCTGCATGCTGCCCCATGCCAAGAAAATAGACGAGGCGGGGCACCACGATCAGCCCACCACCAATTCCGATAAAGCCGCTGAATACACCCGCAAATATACCGATGATGAGAATGAGGACGGCAGTCTCCATGGTTGACCTCTTATCAGGTTGAATCTGTATTGATTTCATGTCAGAACGAACGATCAAGGGCTACCTCTGCGAAGTTGGCGTCGGCAGTGTCGGCTTCTCATTACGAAGAATCCGTCCGAGTTGTCGAAGCTGCTCCACATCGTCGGGACGCATCCGGCCCGTGTAGTCCGGTGCAGTTGCCAGAAGAACATTAGCCGCCCCTCGGCTCCAACCCAGCCGGATCTGCTTGGCGAGTGCCTCGGCAGAGAACGGATGGCTCGGGGTGAACTTCTTGCCCTCGCCGTAGGTGAACCAGCAGGACGGCCCTAGCGGATCATAAGTGTAGCCGCCCAGTCGGCTCTGGGAGACGAGGTTGTAGTCAAAGGGAAGATAGTAGGTCTTGCCGTCCATCGTTCGGAAAGGATTGTGGCCCGTGGCCGGTGGCGGCGTTAGCTCGCCATCCACGACATCCGTGGGGAAGTATTTGACCTTGCTCCCGTCTTGGACCTGCTGGTTGAACTCGACCACGGCATTGGGCCGTAGTGTCTTCAGCATACCGTAGATTTCCTGCGTACTGAGGTTGGCCGGTGCCCAATTCATCATGTCGATCCAGAAGTGCGGAATCTCGCCGTACCGTGTTGCCAGTTCGTAGAGTTGGGCCAAGATGATCGCCCGAGCGTTGGGATGGAGATTCCAGCCCTTTCCACCCCAAAGGCAGTAATAGAACGCTGGGGCAAGCCCTTGGCGGCGGCACTCTTTGACAAACTCCCGGCAAACGTCCGTGGTGTTGCCGCTGGAAGCGACATCGAAATCCGTGGTGGCACTGTCCCAGAGCAAGAAGCCAGAGCAGTGCCGAGTGGTGAGAACGGCGTACTTCATGCCCGCTTCCTTGAAGGCCGTCACCCATCCGGCAACATCAAGATGCTGCGGGTTGTAGATCTTTGGATCACGGGCCTGGCAGAACTCGTTGCCGGTAAACTGGTTCGTGTTGAAGCAGACGAAGGCACCGAAGCGGTAGGACTCCCACTTCTTCAATAGGGCGTTCTGTTTGGAGGCCGGAGAGTGCCACTGGCAGAGATCTATGCGGTAGACCCTTTCGCCCCCATCGGCTGACGTGATACGGATTACCGAGGTGCCGTCCTTACGGGTTTCCGTCACGACAGGTTCGGCGGCACAAAGTTGGGCTGCCAGACACGACGTGGTGATGACCATTGCCGAGCCAAGTAGAGTGGGCGATGTCCGGAACATACGGTCTCCCTTCTGCTCTTAGGCCGGATGAAAGCCGGTAAATTATCCCTCTTGCGTGCCGGAGCCGCAATCGTCCCAAACGGCTAGCGGTGTTCTCGTGCGGGAAACAAAAAACCCCACCGCCTGCCGAGGGCCGGGGTGGGGGACGGAACATAGAAAAGACCGTCTTCATCGTAGCAGCCCGTTGGCTCTCGGCAAGGCAAGGCGGCCAGGTTGCCTTGCCTTCGAGAGGCAATGATTGCCATGCCAAGACCGGCGACTTCGGCTCCAAACCTCTCCTTATATCTATGGCGGTTCCCACCGGCATCCCCGCCCCTCGGTTGGCTGATGGACGCCATTTCTAGCGGCTTTGAAACCGACTTTCGGCGGCAAAACCTGCGGTTGGCCTCTATCGGGCGTGGGAATTGTAGCCACCCCCAGTGGGAAGTAAAATCGGGGTTTCTGCGACAGGGGTGGCCCGATGGGGAGCCTTGTTCTGATTGGCGAACCTCGACATTTTCTGGCTCAAGGACAAGAGTCTCGAAGACTCTGATGACATGCCCGACCCCGACGTGTTGGCCCAGGACATGCAGACGGCGTTGGATCAGTTCAGTGCGGTGTTGGGGGGTGCCCCATGCGTAAGGTAAGTGAGCAGTGATTTGGCCGTGGGATGAAAACCTGAAACTCGGCAAAGGGGCGGTATTCGTCAAGCGAGACCTTCGCCGTCTGCCGCTGACGGATGCCGAGTTCGAGGCGGATTTCTGGCTCGACCCCACCATGTCCACCAAAGGGCGAAACTGGTGGGATGGTGCGGTGTTCGAGCGGGGGTCCGGTGCTCTGCTGGCGAGCCGAGAGTTCGGTGCCTGGCTAGCGATAAAAGACGTGGACTGCCTGCCCACTGTCAACGACCTGGCAACTATGTTAGCCCACGCCATGTCCAGACCGCTCAATGAAGGTGATCGTCAGCGTCCCCACACTATTTATCTTCGAGACCGTCCCCAGCGGCAGGAATTGTTACCGCAACTCCAGGAACTTGGGATTGAGGTGGTCACAGGCGAGTTCTTACCGACCTTTGATGAAGCGGTGGTCGAGCGGTTGCAACGGGAAAAGCCAGGCGGAAAGCAGCCCTCTAAGGAGGAAGTTGTCGAGAATCTCAAGCGTCCGTTTCCAGCAAGGAAGCGAACCTGGCACGAGGATGTTTTTGACTTCCTGAAATGGGTTGATGAAACGCTGAAGGCGGCATACCCATCCCGAAAAGTTTCCGTCCCATCCTACGACCCGCTGACAGTCGTGCCGATCCAACTCGCCCCTGAGGAATTGAAGGCGATCCTGACCCAGCCCGAGATTACCAGGACGAAGAAGCTCCGGCCACAACTGGAGTCAATGGTCGGGAAAGAAGAAGCCCTTCAGTTATCAGTCCACGATTGGGGCACGGTCTGTTTGGCTCTTTGCAGTGCAAAAGTCAAGGAAGTTCAAGTGCGGAAACATCTGTTCACGATTGCCAGAAAGATCGCCAAAGGTTTGTCCGAAGCTTTGGATATTGATGGTCCCCCTTCGCCAGTCAACTGAGAGGAAGCATACCGGCACCGCATCTCCATGCCCGAAACCATCAAAGGACTGATCGAACGTGTCACCTACCACAACCCTGAGAATGGTTTTGCCGTTCTCAAGGTGCAGGTCAAAGGCCGCCAGGACTTGGTGACCGTCGTCGGCAGTACCACTTCGGTTTCGGCGGGTGAGCATCTGGAAGCGACCGGTAAGTGGGTTGTTGACCGGGAACACGGTCAGCAGTTCAAGGCCGACCAACTCAAAACCACTCATCCGGCGTCGGCAGAAGGCATCGAGAAGTACCTGGCCTCCGGGGCGATCCGCAGCATCGGTCCGAAGTTGGGGGCCAAGATTGTTAGCATCTACAAGGAACGGACGCTGGAAATCTTCGAGACGGCCCCGGATTTTCTGCTGCACATCAAGGGCATCGGCCAGGAACGGCTCAAGAGAATCTGCCAAAGCTGGGAGGAGCAAAAGGAAGTCCGCAAGATCATGCTCTTCCTGACCGAACATGGCATCACGTCCGGGCGGGCCGTGCGAATCTACCGCACCTACGGCCAGGAATCCATCGCCAAGATCAAAGAAAACCCGTATCAACTGGCTGATGATATCCGAGGAATCGGTTTCAAAACAGCCGATGAACTAGCCGCCAAGTTGGGGATCGACCGCACCAGCCCTTATCGGGCAAGGGCTGGTGTCCAATACACCCTTCAGGAATTGGCCGGTCAGGGGCACTGCGGCTATCCCGAATCCAGCCTGGCTGAACACGCCACGAAATTGCTGGAGATCGACCAACTGATCGTGGAAGAGGCGATGCGGGCTGCGGTGGCCGAAAAGGTGGTTGTCCGAGAGAACATCGAAGGCGAAGCTTGGCTCTACCTCACTGCTCTTCACCGTGCCGAAGTCGGTTTGGCCCAGTCTGCTCATCGAATAGCCTCCGCCACACCGCACCCTCTGCCCCACATCAACGTGGAGAAGGCCATCGGCTGGGTTGAAGGAAAACTTGGCATCAAGCTGGCCGCAGGGCAACAGGAGGCGATCCGACAGGCGTGCCAACACAAGATGCTGGTCATCACGGGCGGTCCCGGCGTGGGCAAGACCACCTTGGTCAGAAGCATTCTGGAAATCTTTACCACCAAGGGCCTGGAATGCGTGTTGGCGGCCCCGACCGGCAGGGCGGCCAAACGCATGGCAGAAACGACCGAGCGGACGGCCAAGACCATCCATCGCCTCTTGGAATTCGATCCGGTCACCGGCGATTTCAAACGAAACCAGCAGAATCCGCTCACCGGCGACCTGTTCGTGCTGGACGAGGTTTCGATGGTCGATGTCGTCCTCGGTCATCAATTTTTCCGGGCCGTGCCGTCGAATGCCTGTGTCATCCTAGTCGGTGACGTGGATCAACTTCCATCCGTTGGCCCCGGTTCCGTCTTGGCCGACCTGATCTCGTCCGGGGTGGTGCCGGTCGTCCGTCTCACCGAAATCTTCCGGCAAGCCGCCGAAAGCGAGATCGTCACCGCCGCCTATGCCATCAATCAGGGCAGGATGCCGGAACTGAAGGCCCCCGAAGGGTTGATTGACTTCTACTTCATCGAATCTGCCGAACCCGAAGCCATCCAAGACCTGATCGTGCGATTGGTCAAGGAACGTATTCCCAAACGTTTCGGATTTGATCCCAAGACCGACATCCAGGTGCTCAGCCCGATGAACCGTTCAGTCCTGGGGGCGAGGAATCTGAATCAAGTGCTTCAAGAAGCCCTCAATCCCGGCAGTGGTGGCCCGGAGATCCAGCGGTTCGGTTGGACGTTTCGCCTCGGGGACCGGGTGATCCAGACGGAAAACGACTATAATCGTGATGTTTTCAACGGCGACTTGGGCATCATTGAACAAATCAATCGGGTCGAGCAGGAGATGACCGTCAATTTTGAGGGGCGGCAGGTGGAGTACGACTTCGGTGACCTGGACGAGTTGGCCCTGGCGTATGTGCTGTCGATCCACAAGAGCCAGGGGTCGGAGTTCCCCTGCGTGGTGATCCCCCTGCACACCCAGCATTACATGATGTTGCAGCGGAACTTGCTTTACACGGCGGTGACCAGGGGGAAAAAGTTGGTCATCCTGGTCGGCACAAAGAAGGCGTTGGGCATGGCAGTGCGGCGGCAGGATACGAGCCGCAGGTATACGGCATTGCGGAGGAGGCTACAACAGACGAGTAGCTCGCCAGTAGTTTGAGGAAAGGATTTTATGGGTCGCATTAGCACGAAGCTTAAAGGCAGGTTTGCGGTTTGGTCACGGCAGTACCGACAGGAAATGGGTAAGTTGAAGAAGTCGTTTCCCGTGCCCAAAGATATCCATGACGTGCAATCGCTGGTGGCACAAGGCTACGATCCGCTCCATGCGGTCTACATTGCCGTGCAGAATATCACCTCGGTGTTTTCCGAGTGCGTGTCTGTGCTGCCGGAACTGAAGTCGTACTACAAGACCGTGGGGGATGCCGAGGAGGAATACATGCCCAGCGGGCCGCCAATGAGCCCATTGACCACGAGCTATTTTACGACCTGGGCCTTTTTCGATTTCCGGTTTGGCGGCGATCACGAAACCATTGGCACCTGCTTGGCTGATCTTGGCAGCCAACTGGGATTGCACGCTGGTATGGTGGAAGCCATCCATCAGTTTCAACAGTCCCACATGGGCATTTACGAGCATTGCGGCACGGTTGGCGGCAAGATCGGGCTTGAGGAACTGGTCACGGGCAGAAGCTTGACCTGCATCTGCCCAACCGGCTACCCAGGCAAGCCCGGCGAACTGTGGTATGTGCGATTTTGCCCACCACTACTGGAAGAAATGGGCTACCATGTGGCCGTGACCACGCCGTATGTTCTCACGCAGGCGACCAAGACTGATTGGACAGCCTACCTCAACCGGGCAATGCTGGACACGGGAGTTGGGGATGAATCACGACGGCTCCATGACTTCCTGAAGTACGGATCGTGGACTCATCATTGGAACGAGTTCATCTTCCAAGGTTACCACCACCATCAACATGACGCCATCTTCCTGGCAGGCATCCCCGATGTGAAGGGCAGCCTGCCTCACGCATCGAAAGGAAAGCGATGATGGCAAAAGCAAAACATGAACCTGACGGGCCGCTGGTCCATGTGGGAAGACTGCATCAACGAAGAAGTCCCCACCCGATCACTCGTGAGGAGGCGATGCCATGACCTACCACGATGCCTTTAAGGACGGCTACGACGCCTATTGGGAAGGCGTCGATGTCAGCGACAATCCGTATGACGAGGAGACCGAGGAACGCCGCTCTTGGGAAGATGGTTGGAGGTCCGCACGCAAACACGACTACGACGAGAGCGAGGGGTAGGTTGCTGGTTTTGGCAAGTAAACAATCGCTCGATCAAGGAGTCCTATCATGGAACGTCCCGAAGTGCCCCTGGAACAGTCGCAAGAGGAGATTATCCATCACGCCCACCACGCCACGGAGAAATGGATACTGGGCGTGGCTTTGACCGCCGCATTCCTGGCCGTACTGGCGGCAATCACCTCCCTGATGGCCGAGCATCATGCCAACGAAGCCATGCTCGACCAGATCCGAAGCTCGGATGAGTGGAACTTCTATCAGGCCAAGAGCATCAAGGCGAATCTCTTCACTACGAAAATCGAGTTGCTCAAGGCGTTGGATAAGGCCGTGGACGAGAAAGACCTGAGGAAAGTGGAAGGATACAGGAAGGAGCAAGAAACGGTCAAGGAGGAAGCCGAGGGGAAGGAGCGGGCGTCCGAGGCACATCTGCGGCACCACACGGTCCTTTCCGGGAGCGTCACGCTGTTTCAGATCGGGATTGCCGTGGGGGCAATTTCTGTCCTGACCAAACGGAAGAGTTTTTGGTTTGGGTCACTTGGTTTTGGCGTGGTGGGCGTAGTATTGCTCCTGGTGGGCTTGATTGTTGGTTGATGCGGCGATCCTGTCATGTTCACCGTTCTCTGGGACAACGACGGCGTGCTGGTGGACACGGAGGGGCTGTACTTCCGGGCCACGCAAGCGGCGTTGTCTGAAGTCGGAGTAGAATTGACCTCCGAACAGTTCAAGGAGATCTCCTTGCGGCGAGGCGAAAGCACTTTCTTGTTGGCTGCCGAGCAGGGTGTCCCCGCTGACCAAATCGCCTGCCTGCGGGCCAAGCGTGATCGGGTTTATGCCGAATCCTTGCGAATCGAGCCGTGCCTGGTCGAGGAGGCGAAGGATGTGCTTCGGTCACTGCACGGCCAAGTGCGAATGGGGGTGGTGACAAGTACCCTTCGCCAACACTTCGACATCGTCCATGCGAGAACCGGGCTGACGAAGTATCTCGATTTCGTCATCACCCGCGAAGACTACCAGCACTCCAAGCCGCACCCAGACGCCTACCTAGCGGCTTTAGCTCGGCATCGACTTCGGCCAGAGAAGTGCATCGTGGTCGAGGATTCCGAGCGAGGATTGGTGGCGGCAACGGCAGCCGGGTTGGAATGCGTAATTGTGCTGAGCGAATGGACGAAGGACGGGGATTTTCGCAACGCCCGAAAGGTGTTGAAAAGCATCTCGAAAGTGCCCGACGAAATCCTGCGGCTTGCCGAGGGCCAGACCAACTGAACTACCGCAACGGGCCGACGAAGTTTTGGGGGCGGGCTTACGATGAGCGGTGGATTGAGTGGGGCTCTGGCAGGCGATATACTCTGGTGCTCTTCGTTTCCCACGTTACGGGGCGATAACCTCATTTCCGCTTTTTGATAGGAGATCGAAGGATGGCAAAGAAAGCCTCGGCGAAGAGAGCCGAACCTCAGGCCAAGCCCGCAAAGCCGCAGATTCCGGCTCGCTTGCTCGCCGCCGTCCGCACCGTGCTGGAGGACGCCGATGACACGGGTCGTGCGAATTCGGTGGTAGTAGGTGCGACCGCCTACAACGCCCTGCGGAATGTGCTCCACGACTTGACCGGTCAGTGGTGGGGCATGGAGGTCGAAGAACTGGACGACGAAGAGGACGAAGAGAACGAGGAGATCGGTGATGAAGAAAACGAACAAGAAGACGAAGAGGACGATTTCATCTGACGATACGCCCGCCGTGGGTGCGGAGCAGGTTTGGAGGATAAGGGGTCATTGACCTTCCGCCGATTTCTGATATCTTCATCGGATCCTGCCTGACACAGCCTCGCTCGTCTTCGGATGAAGTGGGGCTTTTTTCGTGCCATCAAACAAAAAAGCCCTATCCAGGTGGGGCAGGAACCTGGGAAGGGCCGTGGCAAAGGCAGAGCCTTCGCCGTGGATTGAATGTCACGCCGCCGTCCCACTCTCCGTCGCAAAGGCGACTACCTTCAACAACTCTCCCTGGTCGTCAAACAGTTCAATCGTGTCCTTGCCGGACCACCAGATCGCATAGCCATCGTCGTAATGGAGTTTGTAGCCGACGAAGTGGCCGTACTGCACCAACATAGTCTGAATGATGTTCGTCGGCCCTGGTAAACCCAGTTCGGCGAGGGCTGCCGCCACCGCTTTCTGCGTTGACTTGCACATTTTGCCACCTCAGATCCACATTTCCTGTATCGACTCTGGCGGATGCGGGACTTGGCAGCGGTGGCCCGGGTGACGATTGCGACGTTCATTTTTCTCTTACAATCGGCAAAAGCGATCAGGTCGCATGGACTGCTCGCCAAACTGCGGTATCGCTCTGCCCCTGGCTTCCAGCGTGTCCAATAATGGTAAGGGGGAAAAGCCTGGGCGGGAGAGAATCATATGCTCGTGCTGAGTCGCAAAAAGAGCGAAAGCATCGTCATCGGCGAGAACATCGTCTTGACAGTTGTAGAAGTTCGGGGTGACAAGGTGCGGCTCGGCTTCGATGCACCGAAGACGGTTGCGATTCACCGCCACGAGGTCTACGAAGCGATTAAGCGTGGTGAAGCTCCAAAGGCAGAGAACGCTCCTTCCGAGTCGTAGGCCACCTGAGCTATCCCCACTCTGCTAGCAACGCCAGCAGTTCTCCGTTGGACTGAACAAAGCACCAGCTTTGAATTCCTATCGGTCTGTGGTATCTTCTGCGTCTCGGCAGGAAAGGCTATGCCGTTCAGCCTTGTTTCCGCCTTCTCTTTTCCCGAGGTCCTCCAATCGAGAGGAGAGCAACCATGCGATTCTTTTCCCAAGCTAGAAACGAAACCGTGGTCATCAATGGAGAAATCTTCGTGACCGTCGTCGATATCCGAGACGACGAAGTGGTCCTCGCAATTGATGCTCCCGAATGGATTCAGGTCAGCAAGAAGGAAGCCGTGGAAGAATTGGAACTGATGTTGGTTCGACCCCGGTAGCTGTGTGGTTGCCGTCAGAACGGGCGGCTATTCCTCTTTCCGACACGCGTTTAACCGCCAGATGATGAAGTTCAACACCGCAGCGAAACTCACCCAGGCCAGATACGGCACGAACAGAAGACCAGCCAGGGTAGATCGTAACCAGAACGCCAGCATCGTCGCCGCAATCGCCACCCACATGAGGACGATATCAACGAAGGCCGCACCGGGATTGTGCAGCCCGAAGAAAAGCCATGACCACGCTGCATTGAGCGACAACTGTATGGCGAAGAGGGTCAGCGGAACGAAGGCATTCCCTCGCTGCCACACCAACCAAGCTGCCACGGCCATGCTCAGGTAGAGGAACGACCACACCGGGCCAAATATCCAACTGGGCGGCGTCCACCCAGGTTTCTTCAGCCTGGCGTACCAATTGGGGACGTTCGGTTTGGTCGCCAGCCCACCGATCCCCGCCACAACAAAACAAACCACCACCAGCACAACGAGAGCGAGCCAAGGATGTTTGGGGGAATCGACGAGCGTCACGGCTTTGATGTGTTGCCAGATTGTCATTTCAGTTCACAGACGGTCAGCGACCAGTCATCTGCTCTAGCCTTTCGGGATAGCGAGCCCCTTGCACGGTAATCTCGGATGCGGCGATTTCGATATCACGCAGATCGTCCGACGTGAGTTCGATGGAAACTGCTCCGATGTTTTCATCCAGGCGATGCAGCTTAGTGGTGCCGGGAATGGGAACAATCCAAGGCTTCTGGGCGAGCAACCATGCGAGTGCGATCTGGGCAGGTGTGGCATTCTTCCGTTCGGCGATGCGGCCAAGCAGTTCGACGAGGGCCTGATTCGCCTTGAGAGCCTCCGGTGTGAACCGAGGCAGAATGCTGCGGAAGTCGGAACTGTCGAAGGTCGTTTTCTCGTCCATCTTCCCCGTGAGAAAGCCCTTGCCCAGAGGGCTGTACGGCACCAGTCCAATTCCGAGTTCTGTGAGGGTCGGCATCACTTCCTTCTCAGGAGTCCTTGTCCACAGCGAGTATTCGCTTTGGAGGGCCGTGAGCGGTTGGATGGCGTGTGCTCGACGGATGGTCTGCACTCCTGCTTCCGAGAGGCCGAAGTGCTTGACCTTACCCGCTTGAATCAGTTCCTTGACCGCACCCGCCACGTCTTCGATGGGGACATTCGGATCAACCCGATGCTGGTACAGCAGGTCAATCACATCGACCTTGAGTCGCTTGAGCGAACCCTCGACGGCCTGCTTGATGTGCTCTGGTCGGCTATTCAGGCCCGGTGAACCCTTCATTGCACGGGGATCGAAATCCGGATTGAGGTCGAAACCGAACTTCGTGGCGATCACCACTTTCCCGTGGAAGGGAGCGAGGGCTTCGCCCACAAGCTCTTCGTTGATGAACGGGCCGTAGACCTCGGCGGTGTCGAATAAGGTGATGCCCCGCTCCACGGCGGCATGAAGCAGAGAGGTCATTTCCTGTGTGTCCTTGGGCGGGCCATAGGAAAAGCTCATTCCCATGCAGCCGAGACCGAGAGCCGAGACTTCCAAATTGCTTTTTCCAAGTTTGCGTTTTTGCATCGCTTCTCCCCTGTTGTTGAGGTAGCCCTGCTTGGCTAAACGTGAGCATGACAATGGAAATGGATGTGTCAAGCGGCCCCCTGTCGTGACCTACGGTGGCGATTTTCGGGCGAGGCAGTGTCGTACCTCTATCCCGCTTCCTTGAGGCTGATACTCCCCTCAAAGTCATCCCGGCCTTCCAGTCCGCTTGGCACCTTGACCGTTCAGGAACGGCTTCTACAATAATTCGTCCCGAATAGTGCGGTGCATCCCCCGAGGCGGTCGAGCCCGACCTTGGTTTGGCCGTTCCCACCTGCGTTTTTTCTCAGCCCAATGAGAGTCAGACTTGTCAATCTCACCCCCGGCGAGTCGAGGGCAACGACGGTGATCAGCCAGTTGCCAGCCGTACTCGGCCGAAACGCCGATGCCAATGTGCGGCTGGATGATTGTTGGGTAAGCCGCGTCCACTGCGAGATCAGCGAAATCAGCGGCACCCTGTTGGTTCGGGATCTCGATTCCAAGAATGGCACGATGGTCAACGGCCAGTACATCAAAGAAGCCCACCTGTTTCCCGGAGATCAGCTGACGGTAGGGTTGACCAGTTTCCAGGTCCAATACACGCGTCGTCGGAGCAGGTTTATTGACCGACAACTCGTGATGCCTGGCGAAGCGGGCATCTAGGATATCCCCCCCATGGTCCCTATTTCTGGGGATATGAACTGGTTGCGTAATGGGATATGCTGAACGTTGCGTTTTTTGTTTCCTTGAAGGACGAGGTAGCGAAAGATCCCGGTTGGGTCTTGTCCTGATGCCCGAAACCGGAACACGGAGGTGAGACATGGCAGTAGCGGCATTGCCAATCAGCCATTCAAAGGGCTGCGGTGTGACGAAAGAGGCCCAAGAGCGACTGCGGGCTGTCCTCTACCTTCCGTCCCGTGACCTGCACTGCGAATACCGGCACGGGTTGCTCATCTTGCGGGGGCGGGTTGGGAGCTACTACGAGAAGCAGCTTGCCCAAGAAGCCGTCATCAAATTGGAGGGTGTCACCCAAGTCATGAATGAACTTGAAGTGACTTGGAGCGACTCATAACAAGGGAGGTCAGTGCCATGACCTTTCACGCCTGTACCAAAGGGCAGAGTTCAAGTGCAAATGTCGGCAACCTTCCGGCCAGGTATGAAAATGCTCTTCGGTGCGGTGATTCCAAAGAGCGATGCCGTGGTCTGAAGGAAGCCGCCGAAGCGGGCTACATTCCGGCGATGTGCGACTATGGACTGATGTGCCAGGATGCCACCGAGAAGAAACACTGGCTATTGGAAGCAGCCTGCGAAGGATACGTTCCTGCCATGTACCACTACGCTTTAGTCTGCGACGATGAGGAACGGCGAAAAGGCTGGTTGTTGGAGGCGGCAAGGAAGGGCCATGTCGAGGCGATGTACCAGTATAGTCTGGATTGCGACGATGCCATCGAAGCCTGGCACTGGCTCAGTGAGGCGGCGTTGGAAGGTCACCCGCTTGCCCGCGAAGCCCGTAGTTTGCATGGTGCGGAGGCGGGCCGGGCACTCGCTGGGATTGCTTGACGGGCGAGCAGAAGTGATATGGCGAAGCTGGCCTGGACCAGGTTGCTTTGGGAGCGGCAGTATGGTTGGCGTCATCACAAGTTGGGATATTCTTGCCCACCCGATATCGACCATCCGGTGTTTCGGATGGCAGGTGTTCTTCAAGGCGGTCGCCCCTTGGCAAGGCAGAACCTTCCTCTCCGTGGTGCGTGATGCGGGTTTCCTCACGCCCTCGGGTTCGAGTGTGCCGACCATACTGGAATGGTGCATTGCCCTGGAACTGCGGGCCAAGCGTATTTACAGGGCCTTGGCGAAAGCCTTCGATGACCAAGGATTGGTGGGACCGTTCTTCGCCGGTCTGGTTGAGCAGGAACAATACCATGCTGACCTGCTGGAAATTGTTCGGGCTGCGGCGATCCGTGGCGGCTGGAAGGCCAACCTTTTCAACCCGTGGGAAGCCTATCTGCCCCGCCTCGAACAGCAAATGGCCGATACTGAGGCCGCTATCTACCGGATTGATTCGGTGGATGCCGCCCTGCAATTGGTCGTCCAGATCGAGTCTTCGGAGATCAACGAGGTGTTCCCTGCCGCTGTGGCTGCCACCGATGCAGCCTTTGTGAAGAGGCTTAGGCCATTTCAAGAGGCGATGGAGGCCCACCTGTCTTACCTAGTGGAACGGCTTCCGGAACTGTCTCCCAAGCTAATGTTGGCGACGAGGGAACTCCGGGCAAGGTTTCCTCAGGTGCGAAGCGAACCTCGGTAAAAGTGAGGACAGAGGTTACGCCTTATTCCGTTCCAATCAATGGCCGCACTCCCTCAACTTGGAAGTGGACAAGATATTTGCTTTCCTTCTCGCTGATCGCAGGGATGTTCCTGCGGCGGACCGCCTTGATCTTTTCAAGATCGCTCTCCTCCCCGATTACCGTGAGCGACAGTCGCTTACCGACGTAACCTTCGCCCTGCTCGATGAAGAGATACGACGCACTCGGGTTATGTCCCACGTTGTCATGGGATAAGCGGTTGGCCATGATGAAGGAGCAGGTTCCGTCATCATTCTCGTCCACGAAGTGTGGTCGGCTGTAAATCGCCTGGTTCACTTGCCCGCTTGCGTCAGTCGTTGCCAGGACTCCAATCCCCTTGGTTTTCTCAAAGTATTCGTTTAGTTTCATGTTCAACCTTTCGCAATTGAGGCCCAAGACGGGCCGGATGTCTGTTGGGATGTCGAGTCCCGGCCCTCGGTATTATACCGACTTCTTGCCCAGATGCTGCTCATAGCCGCCCTAGTTGGTCAATGATTCGGGGGAAGAATCAGCAGCTTTGGTGGGATTCTTCACTCGGTTTTCAAGCCCCCGGTCGTTTGCCATTGGTAATTATCTCGTGTTCGAGCCAACCAACGACGGTGAGGATGATGAAGGCCAAGAACGTACCCACGACAGCCAGACCCAGGCGTCCTGTACCCGTGGCGATGCCAATGGTTGCAGTGAGCCAGATGCTCGCAGCGGTCGTTATTCCCACAATCTGATGCTGCTCGCTCATTTTGAGGATGACGCCGCCGCCGATGAAGCCAATCCCAGTGAGAGTTCCCTGGATTATCCGGCTCACGTCCGCACTGGACATCCCATTCAAATGCGGTACGAGAACCACGATAGCGGCCCCAAGCGTTACAAGCATGTGGGTCCGCATTCCCGCTGCTTTGCCTACGTGGGCTCTTTGCAAGCCCAGGACGCCGCCGAGAGCGATGGCGACGAGAAGACGCACGGCGATACGGGCCATCTCGATATTGTCGGGAAAACCGGCAACCAACTCCTGCCACAAAGCCGCACCCAAGCCCATGATTCACCTGCCTTTCTTATTGCCCCAATGGTCCCCACCGATCATTGTGCTTTCAGGACGACCTTCCTGTAATACGCTCGTTCTGGGACGGCTGCCAGGACCTCCACGCCATCATCTGAGCGTCTTGTGGGTGCCGTCACAATAGGGTGGTGTTTGAGTTCGCTTGCAGGCACAGAGGGATACATTCTTCGGCTCATCAACGACGATCTTCAAAGGCGTAAACGATGTGCCTTGATGTGATCCGTCGCAAAAAGGCTGGGATTTGGACTCGCCACACGCACACCACCAATGCTCGCCGGTTTCCAGTTGAAGTTTGACCGAATGCCTCCCCGCGATCTTCGGATCTGTCATTTTGGTTCTCCTGCTTGTTCGCATCCAGCATTAGCACGGTCAAGATTTGTCAATGTCCAACTGCTGCTGTAAGTTCTGTAACCCCATCCGTTCGATCATTCGTCCCATTCGTTCTCTGGGCTTGGCGTTAGCCCGATAGTATTCCACAACCCTGTCGATCAATGCCAGTGCCTCATCCGTGCCAAGGTCTTTGGCAAACAGGTCAGCCAACCGAGGGTTCGGCCCACCGTTGCCGCCCACCAGTAGCCGCCAGCCTTTTGGGGTGCCGACCAGACCAATGTCTTTGATGCAGGTTTCGGCACACTGATTGGGGCAACCGCTGACGCCCATTTTCATTTTGCCAGGCATTTCGGTGCCGTGGTATTTCTTGTCCAACTCCATCCCCACCGCCAAACTGTCCTGCTGTGCCCGCTTGCAGCACTGCGTGCCAGGGCAAGCCTTGACGCTCCGCACGCAAATCCCGACGACGTTGCCTGTCTCCATGCCGAGGTCGCTCCAGACTGCATCCACGTCCTCTTCCTTGATCCCAATCAGGGCAATCCGAGCAGCACTGGTGATCTTCAGCGACATGCCGGGATACTTGTCCGCTACGGTGGCAATCCGGCGAAGCAGATCCGGAGTGACCATCCCGCAAGGAACGTGCGGAGCTATGGCATACGTTTCCTTGTCTCGTTGAATCACAACCCCTTTGTCGCCATCGTTGAGCATGATCTTCCCTTCGTCGTATCTCTCCGGCTATTTCAGTAGGCTGGAGGTTGGATAGGCTGCCACCAATGTTAGCCGAGGACTGCGTAAAGTTCAACGTGCCACTTTGACTCTCCCCGGTAGCCACCTGAAAGCGATTCGGAAATCATATATATCTCCATGCAGGAACCGTCCTTCCGCGAGTGGCTGGAAAATCGCACCGAAGATGTCCCCGACGCTACGACGCTGGCACTATTGATTGCCCGGTCTGGTGCAGCGGGGATTTCCCACCACGATCTGTGCCGACTTGCCCACATCTCTCCCGATACCCTCGAAGCCCTCTTGGCGGCGTTGATAACAGCAGGGCAGATTACGGTCTCGCTGAGGAATGGGCAACGAGTGTTCCGGGTTGCGATGTCCTATCATCCGTCGTTCTGTTTCTCCAGGATCGGCACAATGACCTGAACCAGGGTTCCAGAATCTGGTGCAGTCTCGATGGTCAGCCGACCGCCGAGGAGTCGCACCCTTTGTCGAATACTCTCCAAACCGAAGTGCCCCTCCTCAACTGATTCTGGGTCGAACCCGATCCCCCAGTCCCTCACTTCCAACCGAACATCCTGTCCCTCCTGGGTCATGGAGACCGTCACCTTCTTGCTCTTGCTATGCTTGCAGGCATTTGTCAACGCCTCCTGGACAATGCGGTAAATCGCATTTTCCAAGATCGCCGGTAGTCGGCCAAACTGTACGTCGCTGTGGCATTCGATCTTCGGGCCTCCACATCGTCGTTGGTCGTGAACCAGATGTGAGACTGCCATCTCGACCCCATCTTCGTCGATGACAGGCGGGCGTACTTCGCTGATTAGCCGTCGTGACTCGGAGTGAGCTTGACGAACAAGTTCCATAGCAGTCTCGTAGGCTTTCTTGGCTTCCTTGGGCGAGTTCTCTCGAAGGCTATCATGAGCTTGAAACTGCATGGTTGCGGCGGCAAGATACTGAGCCAGGCCGTCGTGAATCTCGTAGGATATGGTCTGCCGTTCGTGGTCGCTTGCCTGAAGCATTCGCCAGAGCGACTGCCGCTCCCGTTCTAAAGCATCTTCCGCACGTTTACGATCCGTGATGTCTCCATGTGAACCTACGAATCGGCATGCTTTGCCTTGCTCATCCCGCACCACAAGGCCATGTGCCACGATCCAGCGGTAGGAACCGTCTTTGTGACGCAGGCGGTACTCGACGGCAACCGTGGGACATGTGCCCGCAAGGAAGTCTTCGAGAAACTTGAGCATCCAATCCTTTTCGTCTGGATGAAGAAGTCTGGCCCAATCCTCAACGCTATCGCCAATGTCGTTCTCACCATAGCCGAAGATCGCCTTCCAGCGGGGCGAAAAGTACAACTTGCCGGTGCGAATATCCCAGTCCCAGATGCCCACACCTGCTCCTCGGACAGCCAATTCGTACCGCTCTTCACTTTGCCGTAACTCCGCCTCAGCTTGTTTGCGTTCGGTGATGTCGCTAATCACAGCCCCAAGGCGAAACGGATTGCCTTTCCCGTCCTGAATTAGGAATGTACTCTGCGAAACTGGGGTGGGGTTCCCGTGAAGTGGCAAGATCGTGTGTTCAGCGTACCAGTACCCATCTCGCAGTAAGGCAGGAATCACTTCATCCTTTCGCCTTTGCTTGTATTCTTCAGGGGAGTACAGAGATACGTTCTTGCCGATTAGATCTTCCGGCTTCTCTTCGCCAAACAACCGGGCAAGCCTTTGGTTCACGTAGATAATGCGGCCATCAAAATCCGACATGCCAAGGCCCTCTCCCGATGCTTCGGCAAACTTGCGGAAAATGCCGAGGTCTTCGTTGGCCTTGGAGAGTTCGGCGGTGCGTTCCTCGACTCGCTGTTCCAATTCGTTGTGGGCCTTTTGCAATGCCTCCTCTGCCCGTTTCCGCTCGGTGATGTCGATGTTTACCCCGAGGATGCCATAGAATTCTGTTCCGTCTGAGATTGGGGCGATCACATTGTAGTAGAATCGCTCCTCGCCTCCGAGCGAGAAGGCGACTTCCCCTTCGACCTTTTCCCTGGCAAAAGCACGCCGGTTGTTGTCTAACCAAATGGCGAGGTCATGTTCGTTCGGGCAGACTTCCTCGGGCAGTTTGCCAATCACATCGGCCTGCTGAAGTGCTTTGGACACTGCATTTTGCAGCGTGTACCGCCCATCAAGCCCGATGGCGAAGAAGGTGAAAGGCAAGCAGTCGATGGCCGCCTGAAGCATGGCCTTACTCTTCACCAGTTCCTCTTCGGCCTGCTTCTGACGCAACAACTCAAAATAGCAGGAAAAGTCCGCACTTTTATCGAAGTGAGGTGCAAGGCAGGCTTTGGCAGTGTCGCAGCAGATCTCCTTCGAGCAGAGTCGCATTATCTGAACGTCAAGATCAAGTTGTTGCGGGAATGCAGCAAGGTGAATCCAGCGACGAAATAGTGGAGCAGGTTGTCTCGCACGTGCCGATATCGTAGCCAGGTCTCACCAGGTGCGCACAACGTCGCATCTGCGACAAGTTCCCTTCGTGATTGACACCATCAAGTTGTATGGTCTGCCCCTGCCCGCCGTTGGGTCGTTGCCGTCCGTCGTGCGATGGTCTTCGACTCGGCATCCATCAGCCGTTCCAACTGCCGCAGGAAGTCGGGGTCGCCCGACGACCAGGCGAACTCACGAGCGAGGGCTTTAATCTGCTGGACTGCCCGCTTCACGACGAACCGACCAGGGCAATCCAGTGCTGGCAGCCCGACGATGCTCTTGGTCTGCCGACCTTCCAGCCGTGCGTCGAGGATTGCCACAGCCAGGTCACCATGCCGTGTCTGAAGCACCTTCCTGAAGCGGTCTATCAGCGTCGGGGCGTGGTTCGGGGCGGGGACGGCAGGCAGGTCTTCCACTTCAGTGCCGCCAGAAACGGGGAGATACTTCCTACGGGTGCGTTCCAACGCCACGATGTTCTTGACGGCATTGCTGACGCTTCGCTTGAAACGCAAGTCCAACGCTCCGTGCCGCCGTTGGTCGTAGTTCGAGAACAGCCCGCCTGGGGAAACCAACAACTTGACCACGACATCGTGGAGTAACTCCTCGACTTGCCGTTGGTCACGGAAGCCAGCGTGCCGCAGCACGGCGGCGATGTAATTTGTCCACCCGTTCCCCCGCAGGGATGCCAGCCGCTCCTTCGCTGCGGCATCCTGTAGCGTCGGCAACAGCATTGCCAACTGGTCGTCGAACAGCCGTCCGTAGGCGGCATGGTCGAAGTGTTCTTGCAGGAGCAACCAGAGGCGGAAGGTGAGAAGCATCACTGGTATTTATCCTCACCCCTCCCAATCCGCAGTCCTTCGATGGCGGCGGGCGGTCTGTGTCTGACGGAGCCAGCCCCATCATGCCGAGAGGACGACCACAAGTCGGAGTCCACATCACCAACGCACGCTGGCTACGGCTCGTCATCGCCAATGACCGCCAGCAGGTGTGGACTGGCAGGGGGTGGAGCGACCGCCGTGCCGATGCCCTGCTCTACGCCCATGTGGAGGTCGTCCGCCAGGACGTGCGGCAACTGAAACGGCGGCTGTGGAGCGGCGACAAATAGGGACTCCGAAAACGACTCCCAAAAACCCCCGTAGTTTTCCGCCTCTGACCCAAGCCGACCCAGCGACAAGAAGACTTTACCCTATCCGTCGTCTCCAGCAGGTCAAAGGAACGCCGCATGAGCATCGCAGCGTATTGTCGGGTGAGCAGCCGACACCAGAAGGCGGACAGCCAGGTTGCGGAGATAACGAAGTGGCTCGACGCTCACGGCTACGATGGTGGGCAGGTTGAGTGGTTCGTGGACAAGGAGACGGGCAAGACCTTGAAACGCCCTGCGTTTGAGCGGCTCCAGCAGCACATCTTCGCAGGCAAGGTCAGCATGGTCGTCGTGTGGAAACTTGACCGTTTGAGCCCTGCCCGGCAGATGATTTTTTGTAGCTGGGTCCGCAGGTTCGTGTTGCTGCCCCGGTATCGGGTGGTACGGCCCGCCGGCTAGCGAGGCCGCTGGCTCTGGCTCTCCCTCTGCGGACAGGAGAAGAGTACGAGTAGGAGAAGAGTAGGAGGTAGCCATATATTCCGCTAGGCAATCCGTTGCTTTGCTGCCATGGGCGTTGACAACAAAGCGGTCTCGGCCTGACGCATCACTGACGTTGTCTGTCATGGTGGCCGATCGGGACAGGGAGACCGGCCTGTTCTCAGATGCCCTTTTCTACGGGCTCTCTGGCGTATCCTGACGCATCGGTGGTTCCTGCTGACAATATAGAAACGGTGAGAACCTAAACTGGTATCTGGCAGGTTTGAATCCTGCCGGGCGTCCTTTCGATTTTTTGTCGACCCTGCCTTGCAGGTGACAAACGGCTGATCGCCGTCCCCGAACAGCCGTCCGCCACTCAGACTTCGCAACTCGGACGACCGCAACCCGGTCTGGATTGCCACGGCGTATAATAGCAAACGTTCTTTGGCCGCAATCCCAAATCGTTCAACCCAATCGGCTGATGTGGCCCGCAACCACTGCCATTCTTCAGGCAGAAGCATACGTCGTTCCCGGCGGCGATCGGCCTTGGTGTTTGGTTTGGTGACGGAGACGATTCGTCTCGGGATCGTCCGGACTGGCCCGCAGCGCGCAACGCAGATAGTACATCTCGCACTCCGCGTGGCCGCATTAATCTTCCTCCGTCGCCGGCGTTTTGGCGGCCACGTGCTCGAAGATCTTCCGCAGCCACACTTGCTCGGCCGAAAAAGTCGTCGGGCGACCGTCGCCGCCGCTAACCGGTGTTGAAAGGGGCGCTGCCACGAGAATCACACCACCATCTCTTCTTCCTGCCGCCGGAATTGCGTCCAATCGATCCCGAGCTTGCGCATCCTGGCGCGCAGGGTATGGGGGTTGATTTGAAGCAGGGCCGCCGCGCCCCGCCGCCCCTCGATGCGGCCGTGGGCCAACGTCAGCGCCAGTTCAATGTGCTGTTTCATGGCTTCGTCGAGCGTCGCAATCCGGTTGGGGTGCGCGGGTTTCGCCGGCCGCAGCGGCTCGCCGGGGGAAGCCGTCGAAGGCAAGTTGGCCGTTACGCCCAAGGCTTTCGCCACTTCCAATCGTTTTCCGTCGCCGAGGATCGCGGCCCGATCGACCACGGCCGCCAACTCGCGAATGTTGCCCGGCCAGGCGTACGACGTCAGCAACTCGATGTCCTGCGGCGTCGGCAAAGCCTGCGGCAGCACGAAACGCGCCGCGGCGCGCTCGGCAAAATGGCGGGCCAGTTCGGGAATGTCGCCGATCCGCTCGCGCAACGGCGGCAGGATGATGGGAAACACGGCAATCCGGTACCACAGATCCTCGCGGAACTTTCCCGCGTTGACCATGGCCGCCAGGTCGCGATGCGTGGCGGCCACGATCCGCACGTCCACGTGAATTGACTCCTGCCCACCTACCTTTTCCAGCCAGCCATCCTGCAAGATCCGCAGCAGACGCACCTGGGCCGCCAGCGGCAGTTCGCCAACCTCGTCGAGCAGTAGCGTGCCGCCGTCGGCGCGCTCGAACCAGCCGGGCCGCGTCTCCACCGCTCCGGTGAACGCGCCTCGTTCGTGCCCAAACAGTTGCGAATCGATGAGTTCGGAAGGAATGGCGCCGCAGTTGACCCGCATGAACGGTCCGGCCGCGCGGGGAGAGCGGTTATGGATCATGCGGGCGATCAATTCCTTGCCGGTGCCGGTCTCGCCGAGGATGAGAACCGGGGCATCCGCCTTGGCCACCAGCCCCACGCGTTCGAAGACCGCCCGCAAGCCCGAATCCAGACCGACGACGGCGTCATCGCCGGTCTCCTTGCGACCCAGGCGGCTGAGGAGCGAGTGCTTCTCGGCCTCGGCCGCGGCCCGCATGGCGGCCATTTCGCGCAGGCGGCGATCGTTTTCCAGAGCGGTGGAAAAGGGTTCCAACAGCAGTTCCATCAGTTCGATATGCTGGCTATCAAATCTGGCATCGTCGGCTGCCGTGATGACCAAAACGCCGCCCGCGCCACCGGAATCGGTGAGCGGTCCGAGCAGAATGTCGCCCCGCGCGCCCGTGGGCACGAGGACCTCCAAGGGCGTGTCGGCCCAACCGGGCTTTCCCCGGTGGGCAACCTCTCCCCGCCGGCACCACTGGCATGCTTCCTCGAACGCGGCTGCCGAGCCTTGAGTTCGGGCGTCGGGCAGCAAATAGTCGGGCGCGGGCAGACCTACTGCCACGGTCTCCACGCAGGAACGGTTCCGGTCCACCCGTCTTACCAGCAATTGGCCAATCGGCATCTGGTCGGCCAGGAGCTTGGCAATCGTGGCAGCCGACTCGCTGATCTCGATGTGGCGGCAAGCCTCTCGCCACAGGCCGGTGAGGGTGGGCTGAAACGCGTCCAGGACACAAAGATCATCAGTTTTCATGACTTGTCCATCGCCAGTTACGGCTGTCCTGTTAAATGGAACGGCATTCCCAGTAAATGCAACGGCGCTACGAGCAGCAATGCCATTCTGTCCCTGCTAGAGCGCCATCGTCACGTCAATCGCTGTTTGGTTGTGAATTCAATCTAAGTTTCTCAACATACTGATCTATAAGCACTTGCGTCTAGCCATTCCCCTCGGCGGGAAACAGGGGATCAGTTCCGGGGGATCCTTTCCCGGCTGGAACGAACGCTGGCGGGATGATTGATGCAAATGTTGGGCCGATGCCCCGTGGTTCGGCCGGTTTGCCGGCGGTGGATGGGCCGGCAGAGGCAACTTATCGGCCGCACCGCAGGTGGCGAAACAGGCCGTGCAGCGAGAATCCTCCGCCCACTCCCAATACTTGCTGGATGGGACGATCGGGCTCGGCCTGGGCATAGGTGGCCAACGTCTCCTGTGCTTCCGTCAAAAACTCCGCGAACCCGGGCGATAGGGCCTCATAGACCTTATCAAGGTTTTCCGCCGACTCGGGTGCCCGTTTCAGTTGCTCGGCCTGGGCGATGGTCAAATTGAAATCTTTGACCAGGGCCCGGGTAAAGCTCTGCCCGGCGATGCCGCAACTGCGATACCACAATGCGTGGGGGGAACTGACAACAAGGTTGGTGGCATCGCAACCGACGTCGAGGACGGCCATGGCTGGCGAAGGATGGGATACGTCGGAGTTCTGCCGATGGCCGAGGGCGCCATTCCCGCTCGTTTCCGGTGCCGCCGCTTCGTCCGGTGGGGCGAAATGCTCGAAGAGCACCAAGTTATGGAGCGCGACGAAATCGGTCTGCAGCATGTCCACGAGAATACCCGACTGGCGGAAGACGTCCAGGAAGTGCCGGGTGCTGGTGCTCTTCGCCGCAATCACGAGGGCCCGCCGCCAAGGCGGGCCCGCTGGTTCCGCCGCCTCGGCCGGCGTGTCGAACAGTTCGTGGTCCCAGGCCAGTTGTTCCAAGGAAAAGGGGAGCTCGCGCCGGGCCTCGAACTCGATCACGCTCGGCAATCTGTCCGCGTCAACGGGGGGCAAATCGAGTTGCTTGGTCAGCACCATGCGGCCCGGCAAGCCCACACATGTCCGGTCGGCCTTCGGCGGGTGGCGTTCCAGGAATGCCTTGAGCGTGTCGGTCATGAGTGTTCGTTCCTCCGCCTCGTTGGCGGCCTGGCTTAGCGACTTGGCATGTTCGATGACAATGGCGGATTCCAGGACGGCTCTTTGTTGCGAGGCGTCCCAGGCCAGCCTGACCGCCTTCAATCCGCTGGCGCTCAGGTCGATCCCCCATGCCGAGCGCGCGGTGCGGGATGACACCAATCGGCTGACGCGGCGGAGCACGCCCTGCCGGTGGTCCGCGAGCAGATCGATGTTGATTGCGGCTTGGCGGAGCCCGGCCAGGGCAAAGCCGCAGGCGACGGCGAGTCGGCCGCGATGGGCCGCCAAGTCGGTCGGATCCAGCCCCTCGGCGACAACCACACGCCGAAAGCCAGTAAGCCAGGTGACGGGTAACCCCAGGGCGGTCGACGCCGGCGGCCGGACCCAGGGCACCGGTTCCCATGGCGCCCGGTCGGTGGGCCGGCCTCGCTGCCGAAGCATTTCGCATAGTTTGGCGACCGCCGCGTCATCCGGCACCAGCTTCCGGAGCCGCTCGGCTGCCGCCACCAACGTCTGATCGAGTACGGGTGCGTGCTGGAGGTCGCCACTGAGCGACGCCAATTCGGCCGCCCGCCCGTAAATCGCCTGCGTGCGTGGAGTGCGAATCGCCGGAGCGATCCGCTCGGCCAACTCGAGCGCCTCGCCGTAGCGGTGCTCGGCCAGCTTCTTCTCCACGAGTTTGTTCATGTACTCTTGTGTCTGTTCGGCCAGTTTCCGGGCGTAACCATGATCGGGCTTCAACTGCAGCAATTGCTCGATGCGGGGCAGCAGGTCGAGGACTCGTTTCTGCCGAACCGCCTCCCGCAATTCTTCGGTCAGGCCGGCAACCTGCTCCCGCCGCTGGTTCACCTGCGTGTAGAGTTTCTGCAAGCCCTCGTTGCGGATCGCCGGCGGCACGCTTTCCAGGATTTGCGCGGCACCGTCATAATCGAAGGCAGCGAACGCCTGTTGAGCGCGTCGGCAATCCTCCTCGGCCGCCGCACGCCGCTGGTCGCGCTCACTGACCACGTGCAGCAGGAGCTCTTTTGCCTGCGCTATGACTTCGGCCGGCGAGGAGCGTTCTTGCTTGGTGATGGAGACCAAGAGGGTAACGGCTTCATCGAACCGGCAGGCGGCCCGTAGTTGCTGGGCCGTGCGGAGATGGGCCTCGATTTGCCCGACTTGGGCGGTGGAGGCCTCGGTCACGTTTGTGCCGCAGGTGCCGCAGTATTTCTCGGCGGCCTCGCTGAGTTCCCCGCACTGAAGGCAGGTGACCCACAGCGGCGCCCCGCACTTGGCGCAGAATTTCCGCCGCCGGGCGTTGACCGCGGCGCATCGCCCGCAGCGCACCGTCTCGTCCTGCACGGGAGTGTCTTCCAGGTCTTCGATCATTGACATCTTTTGCCTCACCGGCTGGCGGAAAGCGGAGGTCGTTTGGCGATTCCGTCGCACTCGATGGTCAGGATGTCCACGGTGAGTTCCTGCTTCTCGTTGGCAAGGCCGGCATCGTTGCCGGTCACTTTTGCCACCAGCACATCGACCGAAGCGGCGTGGCCCTGCTCGCCATCGCTGGCGATGCTGTCGATCCAACCGCCGCCGGCGAGCAGATGCTCTTTGGCGTGCGGCACCTGTCGGCGATAGTAGGCGAGCACTTTGGCGGGCGCGGCCGTCTCGTCGATCCGCACGTAATGAACGCGGAGCACCGGCGCGGCGGCCAGTTTGCCGTCGAGCGCGGCGGGCCAGCTCACTTGGTAGGCTGCCGAAACCTTGGCTCCCGGGGGCAACTTGAAAGACAGGCCGGCATCGTCGGCCGCCCGGCCAGCGCTCCGGCCGCTTTCGTCGGCGCGGGCCGCCGCGGAGAACCGCCGGCAGATCGCCTGGGAAACGGCTCGGGAAAACTCCATCCATTCCTTTCCCAATTGTTCGTGCCGATGTTTGGCCTCCAGCAGGTCGGCGTTCTTCTGCGTTTCCTGCCCGCTCGGCCCCGGTTGCTTTGCCGCCTTTCTCGTTGAGGACCGGCCGGAGCCCGAATGATTGCCGCCATGGGTAAGCAGATCCTTTCTTGTCGTCGCATCGACGGCGTCGCTGCGCGGCAGCATTTTCAGCAGGGTCACGAAGCCGGGCTCCAGGTTCACGGTCTGCGTGGTGGAGAGCGCGTGCAACGGTTTGGGGCCCTCCTCCCAATGCCGTTCGAGCGTGCGCAGCAGGGCGGCGCGCACCGTCGGATGGGGCACCGTACTGGCTAAGGTGATCAACGGCAGGCCGTCCGTCAAGGTCTCCAGGTCCGCCAGCCGCTGCTCCGTCACCGCGGCCAGCCTGGAACTCCAGAGCAACTCGGCCAAGCGATACGCGTTCGCCGCCGGAACGGTCGTCGACGGCAACGTTCCACGCCGCTGTGCCGTGGCAAGGACGGACAGCCCGCCCCTCCCGCTGCCGAAAGAAGCGTACGGTGCGGAAGGCGTTTGACCGGCGGGGATCCCCAACAGCCGGCCCAGCGCGTCGCTGCCGTACGTCACCAGCCACTGCTCGAGCCAGGCGTGCATCGCCGGGTCCGGCCGGTCGCTCTGGTAGAGCAGGATCTGCGCCGGCAGGTTCTCCGGCCGCGGTTCCTTCAGACAAGCCCAAAGCTGATCGTGCAATGCTTTCGAAGTCTCGGTTGCCAGCATCCATTTGGCCAAGCGGACCGAAAGCGAGGCAAACTTGCCCGTGCGGATCAGTGCCATCGCCGTGTTCCGCAATTGCGCCGTCTTGTTCGTCGCGGGATCACCCGCCGCTGCCTCGGGGGCAGTCACCAGACGGAACAGCAAATCTTCGGTTTCCGGGCCGGGATGCGTGGCCAGCGATTTCAACGCATCGACGGCCGCCGCTTGTTGGCCGGCCGTCGTGAGGCTCCCGTCGACGATACTCTCGAGGATTTGCCGGGCCCGCGGCGTGCCGTTGACCACCAGGGCCGCCATGATGGCCTCGGTGGGCGGTGACTTCCGCTTGCCATACGACGAATTTCCTCCTCGCCGGTATGCTGAGACAAGTGGCGCGGTATTGTCGGCGACCGGCGCAGCGTCCGACGCTTCCAGCAACTTGGCCAAGAAATTCGCGGCGCTCTCTTTGCCGGCGAAATGCGGGCCAAAATAGCCCAAGGCTGCCACCAATTGCGGGTCGCCATCGCGTGCCGCACCCTCGTAGTCGCCCCGTTTCCAGTCGGCCACGTCCTTAGGCCGAACGGCCTTTTCCGGCTTCGCCCGCTGTGTCTGTCGGCTGGGAGGAGATGAGGAGCTTTTCCGTGGCGCGTTCGGCGGCGGTGCCGGTGGTTCTGGTTCGGGCAGGGCATTCGTTGGTGTCGTAACGGTCACCTTTGCGGAGACGGATCTGGAGGCCTTCCGCCGATTCGCGCCCGACGGTCGCTCGCTGCCGCCATCGCCGCAGCCTCTGCTGGCCAGCGCAACCGATACCAAGACTAACAAAACTGCGCCTGCCAGCGTCACTTTCAGGTTATTCAGCAGGGCCGTTAGCAGTTTTTCATGCCACGGTAATGACGCTTTTATCTTCCCTTGGTTGGCCAACGGATATTGCCTCCACGTTTTGGCGATCACACAAGCAATGCAACGTCATTTAGCCGGCGGGCAAGCCCGCCGGCTAAATGACAAGTGCTACATTACTATGTTGAAGATCAGTAGACAATTGTCACAGCCGACGTGCAGTGATTCCCTGTCGTCCAAGAGCACCTTGATCGGGTAGCCCATGCTGAAGGTTCAAAAAAACAAATGTTGGGGTGGCAGTTACACTGCCACCCCAACGCATCGGTTCTTCAATCTCTCGGAACGACACCATCACTCGTTCGGGCTGACATTGGCACTATCCTCAGAGCCGCTCCGGGTCACCAGTGCGGCAAAAACGTTGATCGGGGTCTTCTCGCTGATGAGACGGACCGATCCGTCACCCATCGCAACGTTCGCCCCGCCGGGATGGAATGCGTAGACTTCGCCCGTCGGATCGCTCGAGTAATTGGCCGCCGTCTGCGTGAGGCCTACCGGCCAAGCCGAGTTGGACTCCGCGCCGGTGTCCTTGCCGGTGTTCGAGCCGGGAGTGCCGTTTCCCGTCGTATCCAGCACCAGCGCACCGTTGGTGCGGTTGACCCCGTACAACGTGTCAGCCGGGGACTCTGCGCCAATTTGCAGGCCGTTCGCTGTCGCCCCCCTGACGATGATATCGCTTGCAGGGCGAACCCAACCGCCGCCATTTACGTGAATTCCCGGCGTAGTGGCACCCGCCAGCAACGACGCATCCACGGTCAGCTTCCCTCGGATGTACTGGGACGGCCTTCCCGCTGACTCCGCAAACATAATCGTGTTGGAAAGTCCGTCTTTGACGTCGGCAAACCGTGGTGTCGAATTCCGATCGAGAATACCCACCGCCGACAAAGGCACGACCGTAGGGCTACTCGTACTGCCGGTATTGTTCGCGATGTTGGTAGGCTTCGTTGTTGCGTCGCTTAGCGGATTTCCGGGTACCAAGCTGTTTTGGAGCAGCGCCACGTCGATCGCAATCGTCGCGCCATAATCGGTGATCGCCACCAGATCCGGTTGCCACACTGTCAGATCCGGGTCGCCGTCCATGCGAGTGGGGTTATCCGACGACGGGCAGAGAAACGACGGAACGACTGTCTGCGCGATCGTCGCATTGCTCTTCGTGAAACCAGTATTGGTCGTGGTAGCGTCCCAGTTCAATGTTTGATCGTACTCATTGTATACATCTGTCTTCTCCAAGTAGGGCAGCAGGAATGTGAGTACACCGACTCGCACGCCCGCACTGACCGGCCGAACGGCGGACGGCAGATAGCCGTTGGCGGATTCGAAGTTGTGAACCGCCAAAGCGAGTTGCTTTAGGTTGTTCTGGCACTGAGAACGCCGCGCTGACTCGCGGGCGGATTGCACGGCGGGAAGCAGGAGGGCTACCAGGACGGCAATGATGGAAATCACTACCAACAACTCGACGAGCGTAAAACCACTTCGTTTCTTGATTTGCACGTTCATTTTGTACGTCTCCTATTTGCGTGATACTTCGATAAAACTGTCCGCGGAACACGAACGCGGCCTTCCGTCGCTGCAGGACCAACACGGGCCACGTATTCGTGCGTCCGGCGAAGCGGAGTAATATTTGCCGACACTTCGTTTCTTGGCTCGCGTTTGCGGCATTCGCAGATTTCCTCCTTGGGCCGATATGGACGCGGTCATCTTCGTTGCCCCTGCAAGGGCATTGCCGGGTTCGCTGACGCACGTCGAATGCATCCAGCGTGCCAATTAGCGGAAGAATCTGAAAAGACACTACAATTGGACGGAGGCGTGTAGAAATCCATGGCATTTGATACTGTCGCGGTGACATTTGCCAAAGATCGGGTGCGAGCCGTGACCTATCACGGCGAACCTCGGCTCTGTGATGAACTCGTGCGAGGTGAAGATGACAACGTCACGTCACATTGCATGGAGATATAACGGGCCACGGGCAGGATACGACGAGTGGCCGTCATCTGGCACGGCGGGCGGCGCAAAGCAATCGCCTCAGAATGTCTCCTCAGACGCGTTTGAATTTGAATCCGCGCGATTGAGGTACGAGACGCCACCGAGCGTCAGATGAGTGTTGGGTCGAGTCCGACGGTTTGCCATGCGGCTACAGGTGTGCGGCCCGGGCGACGAGCGGTCGTCACCGGCCCAACACGAAGATATCTGCGGCGAGGACGCCAACCGCTTTGATCGACGAGCACTCGAAACTCTGGAACCTAAAATGGACACTACGAAATCCTCCAACACAACGCAGCGACTGGCTTTTGGGACACGCACAATCCATGCGGGCCGGACGTTCGACCCGGCCACGGGCGCCGTGATGATGCCGATCTACGCCACCAGCACCTACGCACATCCATCGTCGGAACCGCGCGGCGACCACTCGCACCATCACGGCGCATCATTACGCCGGACGCTGAATCGCGCTGTGGCGCTAGATGGAGTAGTCGGTTGCTTCCATGAACACTCGGGCGTCGCGCGCGCTCACGTACACCTCAGCACCCGTCTCGATGTGCAAACCCTGGAAACGATCGTGGGCCATCTCCACGTTGACTAGCTCACCGCTGTGGGCTACCAATTCGATCTTCACTTGAGGGCCAGCGGCGAGAATCCTCAAAATTCGGGCGGGAAAGGTCGTATGGCCGTTGGGACGCGTATGAATCTCCAGGTCGTGCGGTCGCACCAGGAGCTTGGCGGCCCGGCCGTTGGCCTGGTTCCCTTCGGGGTAATCGAGAATCAGGGAGCCAAACACCGCCTTGCCTCCCTCGACGCGGCCGCGAAACAGATTGACGTGGCCCAAGAAGTCCATCACGAAGGCATTGGCCGGTTGCTGGAACACCTCGTTGGGCGTGCCCTCCTGCTCGATCCGGCCCCGGTTCAAAATCACTATCCGGTCGGCCACTTCGAGGGCTTCCTCCTGATCGTGGGTGACGAACACGCTGGTGACGTGAATCTCGTCATGCAGTTTGCGGAGCCAGCGGCGCAAGCTTTGCCGCACTTTGGCATCGAGTGCGCCGAACGGTTCGTCCAACAAGAGGACTTTCGGCTCAATGGCCAGTGCCCGAGCCAGCGCCACCCGTTGCCGCTGTCCGCCCGAGAGTTGCGCCGGATAACGGCCCTCAAGTTGTTCGAGTTGCACCAGTTCGAGCAAGTGCCGCACCTTGCCGCGAATCTGCTCCGGCGAAGGGCGCAGCCGGCGGGGACGCACCCGCAGTCCGAAGGCGACATTCTCGAACACCGTCATGTGGCGGAACAGGGCGTAGTGCTGGAAGACGAAGCCGACGCCCCGCTGGCCGACGTGGATTTGCGCCACGTCGTGGTTGTGAAAGAGGATCGGTCCGCTCCCCGGATCGGGCGTCTCCAGCCCGGCGATGATCCGCAGCAAGGTGGTCTTGCCCGATCCCGAGGGACCCAACAGCGCCACCAACTCGCCGAGCCGCACTTTCAGGCTTGCGTCGGACAGCGCGGCATAACCGCCGAACGTTTTCCAGACGTGCGACACCTCGATGCTCGCGGTGCTTTCCATGGATGCCTCCCGGTGGTGTTCGGAATCATACCCGCCGACAGCCGACGGACCTTCGCCGCCCGCGTGGACCGCAAGGCGGCGAAGGCGCTATTGCTGTAGCACGTCGCCCCCGTGCGTTCAAGGCCGAACGCCACCCACTATGCCTGCGATGCCCTGAGCGCCTGATCGAGGTCGGCAATGATGTCCTCGACGTCCTCGATGCCGATCGAGAGCCGGACGAAGTCCGGCGTCACGCCCGTCTGCAGCAACTCGCCCTCGTTGAGTTGCGAGTGCGTGGTGGTGGCGGGGCGAATGATGAGCGACTTGGCGTCGCCGATGTTGGCCAGGTGGCTGAACAGTTTGACGCTGTTGATGAGCTTTACGCCGGCTTCTTTGCCACCCTTGATGCCGAAACCGATGATCGCCCCCTGTCCGGCCGGCAGATATTTCTTGGCCCGGGCGTAATCGGGATGGCTCGGCAGGCCGGGATAATTCACCCACTCGACGGCCGGATGTTTTTTCAGGAACTGGGCGACGGCCAGCGCGTTTTTCGAGTGCCGTTCCAGCCGCAAATGTAGCGTTTCCAGGCCCAGCAGCGTCAAGAACGCCCCGAACGGGCTCTGCGTGGCGCCCGTGTCGCGCAGCCAGTGCGTGCGGATGTGGATGATGTAGGCGATGTTGCCGATCGGCCGCAACGCCTCTTCCAGAATCAGGCCGTGATAGCCGGGATCGGGCTCGGTGAACTCCGGCCATTTTTTCGCCTCCTTGGCCCAGGGAAACTTGCCGCTATCGACGATTGCCCCGCCCAGGTGAACGCCATGGCCGCCGATGAACTTCGTGGTCGAATAGACGACGATGTCGAAACCGTGCTCGATCGGCCGGAACAGCGCGGGCGTCAAGGCCGTGTTGTCAATGATGGTTGGCAGGCCGTGCCGGTGGGCAAGCTTCGTGATCGTCTCGAAATCGGGGACGTCGTTCTTCGGATTGCCGGGGGCTTCCACGTACACGGCCCGGGTGTTCTCGTCGATCAACGCCTCGATGCTTTCCGGCTGCCGCGGGTCGAAAAAGCGGACCTCGATGCCGAGCTTGGCGAAGGTTTGGTTGAACAAGGCCCAGGTACCGCCGTAAAGGCTCGTGACCGAGATGAAGTTCTGCCCGGCGTGGACGATCGTCAGCAAGGCCGCGGTAATGGCCGCCGCGCCGCTGGAGAAGGCCAATCCCGCCGCGCCCCCATCGAGCGCCGCCAGCCGTTTTTCCAGAACGTCGGTCGTGGGGTTCATCAGCCGGGTGTAAATGTTGCCGAACTCCCGCAGACCAAACAGGTTCGCCGCGTGCTCGGCATCGTGAAACACGTAACTGGTTGTGGCGTAGATGGGCACCGCGCGTGCCGTGGTGGTCGGGTCGGGCGTCTGCCCCGCGTGCAGTGCTCGGGTGCCGAGCCCCTGAAAGACGTCTTTTTCTTGACTCATGATTTCTTGTTGCTCCCGTACGTAGTATAGGTAGTGGTCGGTGGTCAGGGATCAGTCGCTTGGTCGGTCCGCACCGCGAACGATTGGTCCCATGCGGGGACGACCAGTGGAGAGCAACTTGTGTGCCGACCAGGTATAGCCATCCACAAGGCCAAGAATCCAGCATGCGCCACCGAATGGCCGCAGATGTGCGGGGGCGGACAGCAAATGTCACGGCATACATTACCGCTGGCGTGGTGTATGTTGGCGAGTTCGCAGCCAGGCCCATCACTCAATGCTTCCCACGCGGGGGGGGCGGTGGCCCAAGAAACGACGTGTGCCACCACTTTTTGGCTTGCAGGTGGCGCATGTGTGCGTTAGGGCAATGTCTGTTGATTTGAGAGTTCGCCGATAGCAGTCCTCCTTCGTTGCCGGGGTCATCGTTCACGGGGGACTGTCCCGATTTTCGCGGCGTGGAGAACGTTGTGGCGTGAATCGGCGTGGCCACCGCGAAAATGGGGCTGTCCCCGTCGCGCCGCGCATCCGAGAAACGCGTCTGTCCGCACGAAAGTGGGCAGATCAGGATTGGCGGTCGCCGGCGGAGAAATATGACAGGCGGCCTGGACATTTTTCGACGCCACCCTAGCATTCTCAACGGAAGGGTGCTGTCGGCGATAAACGAGGCGGACAGCCTATTAATCAGCGAGGACAAAAAAACGGAGGGGTTGCCATGGCTCGAAGAATTGCGTGCATGCTGTTGGGGTGGGGAATGCTCGGCTTGGCTAGCGGGGTCTTGGTGCCTGCCGCGTCGGGCGCCGAGTGGTATCCATTTTATGGCTACCACCGGCCCAGTTATTTGGGGCAGGCGTGTGTCGTCTATGCACAGCCGGCTGCGGTCGTGACAGTAGAGCCGGCGGCACCCGTGGCGTCGGCCCAACCGGCCGCGACGCAGGGCTCAACGGGATACTACGTGCCGGCGGCAGTGACCACCCCGGCGCCAGGGAGCGTGGCTCCGGTGCAATCCGTTGCCCCCCAGCCCTATCAGTACCAGTATCAGTACCGAAATAATGGCGGCGGTTGGTATCCATTCTATGGCTACCGCCGGCCCAGTTATCTGGATCGGTAGCGAAACTCCCAGACACCCAGTCTGCGAGGCGATGGTTCCCGAAGGTTCGGGGTCCAACTCATAAGAGCAGTTCTTCGTCCATTTGGCGGAACTGCGTCCGATCGATGTGCAGTTTGCGCATCCACAAGAAACGACGTGTGCCACCGCTTCTTGGCTTGCAGGTGGCACACGCGTGTTGGGCAGTATTCAGTGCTTTCAGAGTTCGTCTATGAAAGTCCTCCTTCATGGCTGGGGGACCAGCACAGATCATGACTTGACCAAAGGTCAGAACTCGTATTTCAGTTGCAGGTACCAGGCATCGTTGGCCGTGGTGTTGGCCAAGTTGCCGAAGATGCCGAAGCCGCCCACCAACGTGGTGTGCTTGCTGACGATGTAACCGATGTCGAAGCCGTGCCAATTGTTCTCCTCGCCAATCAGCAGGTTAGGCACATCGACGGTGCCGCCCGGGCCAATCGTGCCGTAAGGGCTGGTCTTCTGCCGGAACTCGTAGGCCAGCAGCCACCTCTCGGACGGCATAATGACGATGCTTCCCTCGAAGCTGGCCGTGTACTTGTCGGCGAAGCCGAGGAAACCCAGGTCGGCTCCCTGGCTCTCGCGCAGACCGGCGGTCAGGATGATCGGCCCACCGAAAAACGCCTTGGGCAAGGTCTTGGTGGCCGTCAGGGTGAAATCGACGCTCGTATCATGGTCGTAGCCGATTAGCGTCAGGGCATGGCCCAATTCGTTGTTGATGTTGTTGATATCGGCGTTGTACTTGAGCGTGCCGCCCAGGGTGACGGCCGGTACCCATTGCTGGTCGCCGGAGTTCTCCTTCACCAACAGGCCGCGGAAACTGAAGTTGTAGAGCCACACGTCGCTGTTGTTGATAGGGATGTCCGCGGCCGAGCTGGCGACCGTGCGGTTGATATCGTACGGCAGCGTGCCCAGGCCGAGGCGATCGGCGGCAAAGCCGAACTCGACGCGGCCCAGCAGGTTCTCCGTGATCATCATCGCGCTGAGGTTCTTTCGTCCCAACCCGATGTAATCGGTAGCCACGGAGGGCTTGCCCCAGACGTCGCACTCGCCGGCCGGGTTGACCAGGTAGGCCATGGGCGTGAAGGCCGCGCCGCCGGTGCCTTCAATGGTGATGAAGGGCAGCGGCGGCCCTTTTTCGTCGGCCGGCGGCGCCGCCGGGGGTGGGTCCGCAGCAGCGTCGGCAGCGAACCCCTGGGTGCCGAATGAAAGTGCCGCCAGGGCGGTCACGACACACCACAATGGAAACCGCAAGGTCTTCACGACTAGATCCTCCCTGAATTGTGAGATGAACACAAACCGGACACCAATCAAACGACGTACACCAACGGATCGCTCCGCCGGTCTGCAGTCCGCTCGTCGTCGATTAGGTCCTGCAGCGTGGTATTGTCGTAGACTTCTTCCATGGCTTTCTGGGCCCTTTGCCAGACGCACAGGAAAACGCACCGATTCCTCAATCGGCACTGCTCCTCGCTCCTGCCGACCACACATTTGACGGGCGACAACGAACCATCGATGACACGGATGACGTCTCCGACGGTGATCGTCTCGGCAGAGTCGCTCAACAAGTAGCCACCTTGATTGCCACGCCGGGATTCGATCATGCCGCGGCCTCTCAGCTCCGAGAAAATCAACTCCAAGAACCGCCGCGGAATGGCCTGGGCGTCGGCAATGTCCGCCACGGTGACGGGCTCTTCGCCCTGTCGCTTGGCCAACTCGAACAACGCCCGCAGCGCGTACTGACTTTTCTGAGAAACCTGCATCGCGGTCGCCTCACACTCGCCAAATCGAGTCTATTTCGCATCATCGGAGCGAAACCACCATCACTTCATAGGAATGGTGGAACCAAGAACATCACCGGAACAGGGGCCTTTGTTTTTTCGATACAATCTGTCAACTTTGCCGCGCCGAAGGTGGAAGCATCGGACCGCGTAGACTTTGCCGGGGGGCTCGCCCCTGCTCCCCGGCGATGCAATGTGCAGCCTCACACTAACATATGTCGAGGTAATGTCACGGCCGCGCCAGCATATCTGGCGGTGGATCCATATCGGAAGGTAGCCGTTCGGACAATCCCCGCCGAGTTTTCCAGGAAACCGGCCGTTGCCCCGCGCACCCGTCATCGGAGCGGCCTTGGCACATGATTTGCGGCAGTCTTTTCCCTATCAATGAAAACCTTTGCCGGGACCACACGGGACACGCTGCCATGAATATCTATGATGCTCGCGGGGCAGAGACGGCCTTTCGGAGCGTCTCATCGGAGAAGAGTAAAGCCGTCGAGAGCTGGCTCCTCTCCGCCTTCATGGCTCTGCCCATGTCCTGGACGATGGGCCACGGCTGCCCATCGCCGGCCACCGCGCAGAATGCACTATTCTTCTTCGCTTGCCAGGAAGCGACGGCGGCCGTCACGGCAGCTCGTCGCCGCCGTCAAATGCTCTTGCCGCGCGGCGCCCATCTGTGGAACTGAAACGAGCGAGACAAGCAGGCCGTGAGGGTTTCGCTGATGTCCGACGCACAGGCAAGCAACGGTCACCGCTCGCGACGTGAAGCCGACGCCGCCACCGACGCGGTGCTGGCGCAAATTCGCGGCGTCCTGCAAGGGCTGCGGTTCGGATCGGTGACAATCGTCGTTCAAGATGGCGTGGTCGTGCAGATCGACCGCACCGAGAAACGCAGACTTCAGCCGAACGCGCGACGGCCGGAGTCTCTGGCAGGTGTCCTTACCGTGGCGCGCGAAACACACACCCCTTGAGGCTCAGATTGGCAATGCCGCCGGGTCGACCAACGGGAGGCCGGTAAACAGGAGCCTCCCCCTTGCATCACGCGACATTACTTGCCTGAGCCCCCCTGGATTTCAGAAAGGAAAGCCATGTCACGCCGACAAACGTATTCCGACATCGTGCAAACCACGTTCGACACGCCGCTGGTGACGCTCGGACACCTTATTCCGCACGGCCACGCCACGGTACTGCTGAAACTCGAGTTCTTCAATCCCTTTTCCAGCGTCAAAGACCGCATCGGCCGGGCGATGATCGAGGCGGCGGAAAAGGCCGGCATCGTCTCCGAGGAAACCGAAATCATCGAGCCCACCAGCGGCAATACGGGCATCGCCTTGGCGTTCGTGGCGGCGGCCAAACGCTATAAGCTCACGCTCACGATGCCGGAATCGATGAGCCTGGAACGCCGGGCCCTGTTGCGGGCATTGGGGGCCAATCTGGTCCTTACCCCGGCCAAAGACGGCATGAAGGGGGCCATCGCCAAGGCCCAGGAATTGGCCGCCGCGACACCCCATAGCTGGATTCCCCAGCAGTTCGAAAACCCGGCCAATCCGGCCGTTCACGAGCGAACCACGGGCAAGGAGATTTGGGAGGATACGGCCGGCCGCGTCGACGTGTTCGTCGCCGGCGTGGGCACGGGCGGCACGATCACCGGCGTGACGCGATATCTCCGCTCGATGAATCCCCACGTGCGCGCCTATGCCGTCGAGCCGGCCGACTCGCCGGTCATCTCCGGCGGCAAGCATGGCCCGCACAAAATCCAAGGCATCGGCGCCGGCTTCATCCCCAAGAATCTCGATACGAGCCTGCTCACGGGCGTGGAGACGGTGACCAACGACGAGGCGTTTTCCTGGGCGCGACGCCTGGCCAGCGAAGAGGGCATTTTGGGCGGCATCAGCACGGGGGCCAACGTGGCCGCCGCCGCCCGTCTGGCGGCCAAGGCCGAGAATCGTGGCAAGGTGATCGTCACCGTGGCGGCCAGCTTCGGCGAGCGCTACCTCTCCACCCCGTTGTTCCAGGGACTGGGGACCGAAGCGGTGCCCGCCGCTCCTACGGTGAATGGCAGCCCAAAAGCCGCCGTTGCCGCCACCGCCGGTCGCGGGCTGTGACGACTACCGTCGCCTACAAGTATCGACCGCGCATGGGGCGGTAAGAGAGACACGGTCTCATTGCCGCGCGGCAACGCCAGCAGTCGGCAACGCCTATTCCGTCTTCGATGGCCGCGACAACAGCGTCAAAACGCCGTCCGAAATGTCGTTGATAGTTCTCGCTCCCTCGATCAGTTCGTCGGAAATCGAGATGTTGAACTGCTCCTCGAGTTCCATCGTACACTCGACCAGGTCCAGGCTATCCCAGGGCAAGTCGCGTAGCAGCGTCGTGTCTTCATGAAGCTGCTCCACCGGCACGCCGCTTGATTCGGCGATGATTTCCTTTACCTCCGCTACCACTTGGTCGCGAGACGGAACAGCGTCCAACGACAACCTATTTTCCGAGAGCATTTCATTTCTCCTTGGGGCTGGGGGTGGAAAGCGACAGGGCGGCCGTGTTTTGCTCCGCCGCATTCATGGCGACGACAAGCTTGCGGATGGTGGCGAAATCGGGCGTGGTTCGGCCGCGCTCAATGCGGTTGAGCGTTTCCGGCCGAATGCCTGCCTGACGTGCCAATTCCGCCTGCGAAAGCCCCGACGCCCGCCGCTGCCGCACCAACTTCTGTGCTAATGACGGCTGATCCAGATCGAAGGCCGCTGCCCCCGTCGCGCTGGGGGAAGAATCGTCGAGCGGGATCTTCGCCTTCTTGCAAAGCTGCGCAAAGACGTTTTCCCGCAGAATCACGTAGCGAACACCATCCAATTCCACGCGGCTGTGGTCGATGGTTGGCTCGGCGGTTTTCCTCGACATGCCTGGTAGTCTCCTTATGGTGACTGGTGCAGCGCCTGGCACTGCGTGGAAGAATAACCGGCATGCTACAGGATATCGGCACAGAAGTCAATAGTATTGCATTAAAAGACAATGACACGAACAATTCTCCGCCCCAACAGTATTCGCGAGCCACTCTGTGGTGGTATTGGATGCCGGAAGGCCGTTGGGTTTACTGGCGGAACAATCAGTGGAACGACTATTCGACGTCCGCCAACTGCATCACGACGGGCGCGTCTGCCAGCGCCGGCAGCAACAAAGGCCAGAATGCGGGCGGCTTCATCCTTAGCGGTTTTGAGCGAGCAACGGAGGAATCCTCCCATGGGTGTCTGCCGTCGGCAATCACCCCGAGTGCCACGTACGGCCCCACGCAAACGTACCAGCAAAATGCCTCAGATTCCGCGATCGGCCCCATTTATGGCCACGGGGTTTCTTCGGTAGGGTATCCGACGACCTTGGGAAGTACCGAGGTAGGACCTTTTTACGGTAAAGCCGACTCGTCGGTACGATACCCGCCAGTTTCGGGACGGGTCGAAGTCGGACCTTTTTACGGAAAGGCGGACTCGTCTGCGGGGATCGAAGTTGATCGAAGCCGCTTGGCGAATTACTAACCGTGGCCGTGCGGTGGGGCGGACCGTGCGGCCGGTCATGTCCGCCCATTCAAGCGAACCCGCCGGTGTTCGGTTCGGTCCACCTGAACGACCACGCCGTCTTGAACAATGACCACCACCTGCCCGTAACGCAGCCCACTGAGTGCGCGGCGAATGGCCTCCATCGCCTCCCAATCAGACGGGGCCTCGTCGCGACGGATGGTTGGGACAGCTACATTGAACTCGGCACAGGGCATGGTTAGTTCCAGTTCGAGAACAGCCGACGATGAAAGGAGAGCGTCGCCGTCTGCATTGCCCGGGCAGCCTCGTACGCTCTCCGGAAGACCTCTTGCTGCCACGTCCACTGGGGAGGAGCAGCCGGAGGAATTAATTATAGCGCTAGGGCAAACGACAAACCCCGTGGGGGCCGCTACCGCTACCGGGGCAACGGCAGCCTCGGACCACGAAAACCGCGAAATTCGATTGGTCGCCATGTCTGCATCCCTTGGTGTTTCGAGTTCCGACCTTTGTGTCCGTCCAGGCGGGACTCGCATACATCACTATCATCATCATCTTAGTGGCTGTATTTATGATATCGGCTCGGCGCGGGTTTGGGAAGTGCCAAATTCGCGAATTTGCGGAATTTTGGAATCCCCTTAGGGCCGAGGAAGAAGTTCGCTCCATTTTTTCCGCATAGGGGTTGAAAATACTCGCCTATCCGCTACATTAATGGCGTTGTGCATGTGTCGACCCGAATCGCGGGAGACATTTTTTCAGTTGATCGGCGTGCTGACTGGACCAACCAGAGGGACGCGAGTAGTCCAGGGGTCAGTCGTTCGTCGGTCAGTCTGCGGCCTGCTGCCGCTCTGGCCCATTCGGCGCCCTGGACAGGAAGGTGGGTTTCTATGTCGAGCGCGATGATGATGGATCGTGGCATGATGATGGGCAACATGGGAATGCCGAGCGGAATGCCCTCGATGATGGGCCAGATGTCCGGCATGCCCAGCATGATGCCCAACATGGGCATGGCCATGATGCCTCGCTGCACCATGAAAATGGAAAAATGCAGCGGTGGCATGAAGGTCATGTGCACCTGCGATGACGAGATGGCTGCGGCCACTCTTCAGAACATGTGCAAGATGATGGCCGGCGGCATGATGAGCATGTGCTGCATGATGAACGGCATGGTCATGTGCCAGTGCAACATGGCCATGTGCAAGTGCGAATGCAGCATGATGAAGGACGGCGTGTGCATGACTTGCACCTGCGGCGATAAGGCGATGTGCGATATGCTGCAAGCCTGTTGCGATTGCATGTGCATGTGCATGAAGGCCGGCTGTATGTGCTGCATGATGCTGGGCGGCATGCCCGTGTGCTGCGGCTGCAGTTGCTGATTGCTTCGATCGACGACTCGAGGAGATCGAGTCTGCGCAACACGGTGCCACACCACCGCGGCCTCACGGTCGTGGTGGTGCGGGCACTTTTTCGCCATCTCCTTCTTGAAGTCGCCGACAAAACGGACGCCGCCTCGTGCCGGCGGGCGCCGCGCGGGCGGCCCGTGACCGTGGTAACCCATTCTTTTCGCCAGACGCTTTTATCCAGTTGGTTCATCATCGCCAGGGAGCACCACCCATGCCTACATTCGAAGGAGGCGTGTTACGGGTATATCGATTACCGATCATCGTCGAGGCCGCCGACCGCGAGGAGGCCCGCTGCGAGATCGAACGGATTTATCGGGGGATGCAGGCCGATTACGATGGCGCCCAGGATGTCTTCTTCGGCGACATCGAGTTGCCGGCGTCGCAATGGCCGGTGGAAGAAGTTGAGGAAGAAGCCAGCGGCGCGATTCATTGGAGCAGTTGGGCCATTTGAGCGGCTTTTTCCGCAGGTGGGCCGTGCTGCGTCCGCTGCCGCGGCCACGAGTGATTTTTTTGCCACATTCATCCCATGGGGAGACTAACGATGGTTCCTTATCCCGATATCCTGCACTTGATCGGCAACACGCCCTTGATCAAGCTGCGGACGTTCGACACCGGCCCCTGCACATTGTTCGTCAAGCTGGAAAGCCAGAACCCGGGCGGTTCGATCAAGGATCGCATCGGCCGGTCGATGATTGAAGTGGCCGAGCGGGAGGGGAGAATCGGTCCCGGCTCGGTGCTGGTCGAAGCCACGGCGGGCAATACGGGCCTGGGGTTAGCCCTGGTGGCCGCCCAAAAAGGCTACCGGCTGATCCTCATCATCCCGGACAAGATGAGCCAGGAAAAGGTCTTGCACCTGAAGGCCCTGGGCGCCGAAGTCGTGATGACGCGCAGCGACGTGGGCAAGGGCCATCCGCAGTACTATCAGGACCTCGCCGAGAAAATCACGCGGGAGACGCCCCAGGCGTTTTACGTGAACCAGTTCGGCAACCCGGCCAATCCGCTCGCCCACGAGACTACGACCGGGCCGGAGATCTGGGCCCAGACGGGCCACGACCTGGACGCCGTGGTTTGCGGCGTGGGCTCCGGCGGCACGATCACGGGGCTGGGCCGGTTCTTCGCCCGCGTGGCGCCCCAGGTGGAAACGGTGTTGGCCGATCCGGCGGGCTCGGTGCTGGCCGACTATATCAAGACGGGCCGCATCGGCGAGGCCGGCTCCTGGGTCGTCGAGGGCATCGGCGAGGATTTCGTTCCCCCGATCGCCGAGCTGACGCCGGTCCGCCATGCCTACACGATCACCGACGCGGAGAGTCTCTCGACGGCACGGGCCCTGTTGAAGCAAGAGGGGATTCTCGCCGGCTCATCGTCGGGCACGTTGCTGGCGGCCGCCCTGCAATATTGCCGCGAGCAGACGCAGCCGAAACGGGTTGTCACGCTGGTCTGCGATTCCGGCGGCAAATACCTGTCGAAGATGTATAACGATTTCTGGATGGCCGATCGCGGCTTTTTGACCGGCCAAAGCCATGGCGATTTGCGCGACGTGATCAGCCGTCGTTTTGCCGAAGGGGCGGTCATCAGCGTTGACCCCGCCGACCCGTTGAACATCGCCTACACCCGCATGCGTCTGTACGATGTATCGCAGCTTCCCGTGTTGGACGGTTCCCGCGTCGTGGGCATTTTGGACGAGTCCGACCTGTTGCTGGCCCTGATGAGCGACACCGGCGCGTTCCGCCGCTCGGTCCGCGAGTTCATGACGACGAAAGTGCAAACGGTTCATCCCCAAGCGGCGATCAAGGAGCTTTTGCCCGTTTTCGATGCGGGCCACGTGGTGATTGTGGCCGACGACAAGGGCTTTTACGGCCTGATCACGCGCGTGGACGTGGTCAGCTACCTGCGGCGGCAGCATCGGGCGTAATCCAATTCTCCCCTCTCCCGCTTGCGGGAGAGCGGCCGGGGGTGAGGGGACTTGGAGATGGAACACGTTATACTTTCGTCTCGCAGTCAACCGCCCTCACCCTAACCCTCTCCCAAAGGGAGAGGGGATGTTCTTGGAAAGCGATCATGGACACGAAAGAAACAGTACCCGAGACGAGGCGGTTGGCTTTCGACACGCGTGCGATCCATGCCGGCCAGACGCCCGACCCCACGACCGGCGCGGTGATGACGCCCATTTATGCCACGAGCACCTACGCCCAGCAATCGCCGGGCGTCCACAAGGGTTTTGAATACAGCCGTACGCAGAACCCCACGCGGTTCGCCTTCGAGCGGTGCGTGGCCGACTTGGAGGACGGCAAGGCGGGATTCGCCTTTGCCTCGGGTTTGGCCGCCACGGCCACCGTGTTGGAATTGCTGGAACACGGTTCGCACGTGATCGTCTGCGACGATCTCTACGGCGGCTCGTTCCGGCTGTTCGAGCGGGTTCGCCGCCACAGCGCCAACCTGGATTTTGGCTACGTCGATCCGACCAACCTGGCCGCGTTGGAAGCCGCCATCCGCGCCAATACGCGCATGGTCTGGATGGAAAGCCCTTCGAACCCGCTCTTGAAGCTGGTCGATCTGCCGGCCGTGGCCGCGCTGGCCAAGCGGCGGGGCCTGCTGGCGGTGATCGACAATACGTTTGCCTCGCCGTATTGCCAGCGGCCGCTTACGTTCGGCTTTGACATCGTCGTTCATTCCACCACCAAGTACTTGAACGGCCACTCGGACATGGTCGGCGGCGTCGCCGTGGTGGGCGGCAATTGGGAGTTGGAAGAGAAACTGCGCTTCCTGCAAAACGCCGTGGGCGGCATCAGCGGCCCGTTCGACAGTTTCCTTGCCTTACGGGGTCTGAAAACGCTGGCCGTGCGTATGGAGCGGCACTGCCAGAACGCGCTCGGCATCGCCGAGTGGCTCGAACGGCGGCCCGACGTGGCGCGGGTGATGTACCCCGGCTTGGCGAGCCATCCGCAACACGACTTGGCGCGGCGGCAGATGGATGCCTTTGGCGGGATGGTGTCGGCCGTGATCCAGGGCGGCCTGGAACGAACGCGGCGTTTTCTGGAGTGCTGCCGGATTTTCACCCTGGCGGAAAGCCTCGGCGGCGTGGAGAGCCTGATCGAGCATCCCGCCCTGATGACGCACGCTTCCATTCCCGCGGAGCAGCGTGCCGCGATCGGCATCGACGACGGCCTGGTGCGTCTATCGATCGGCATCGAACACGTCGACGATCTGATCGCCGATCTGGACCAGGCGTTGAAAGAGTCGTGACGCTCTCTCAGCGCGCGAATTTCCCAATATCAGCGGGTGCGACAAAGCTGGGAACGCTCATCATCCGCCTGTCCCGGTTCGACCGACGGCGACAGGCGGAATGCCACATACGGGTGGTATTTAATCTTTTCCACCGCTAAAGGCGGCAGATTTGCGCATTTTTTGCAAAAACACCATGTTCACATCAAGAAACGCACTGTAGAATTGCCTTAGCCGGGCTATTCGCTTGCGAGAGGTGTTTTTGATGCTGATTAGCTTTTCGGTGGAAAACTATCGTTCCTTCGCGGACGAACAAACGCTTTCGCTGGAGGCGGTCAAGGACGTTGCCCATCCCGATCACGTGGTGGATTGCGGCCGCTTTTCCCTCTTGAAAACCGCCGCCCTCTACGGCGCGAACGCCTCGGGAAAGAGCAATCTGTTGAAGGCGTTTAGCTTTATGGCGCGATTCGTCAGAGCTTCTGCGACCAAGATGACTCTCGGCGATCCGATCCGAGGAGCAGACAACTTTCGGCTCGACAAAACCCGAGCGGGAATGCCGTGCTCGTTCGACCTTCGCGTCTTGCTCAATGACACGGAGTACCAATACGGTTTTTCGGCGACGAAAGAGCGGGTCTGTGACGAATGGCTTTATGTCACGCGAAAAGGCACGCGCGCGACGAATCCCCTTTTCCGCCGCTTCGATTTCTCGACCGGGAAGACGGCCTGGGAACTGCGCGGCGAACTCAAGGGTGCCAAGGACATCACCGACAAAACCCGAGACAATGGGCTCTTTCTTTCGCGCGCCGCCGAAATGAACGTCGCGGGCGCTAATGAACTATTCTTGTGGTTTACGGGACGGCTCCGGTATCTAAATCTTGCATCACCAACCCGCTGGCTCATTATACAGACAGTTCGCCGCATGGAAGAGGACGAACTATTTCGTACCAGGGTTGAGAGGTTAGTACACGACGCCGATTTCGGAATCGACGGGCTCTCGACTGAGTCGGAATTGCTCGTTAAGGATTTGGAAGATAGGTTCTCACCTATTCTTCCCAATATGCCAAAAGACCTCATCGCACGCTACAAAGCATTTCTTGGAAGAGTAGCTTCCGGACATCCACAATTGCGTTTTAGGATTAAAACATTTCACAAGCTTCCCGATTCCGATGAAAGCGTTGAATTCTCACTAAAAAAAGACGAGTCGAACGGTACGCAACGATTTTTCGGAGTCGTCGGAGCAATACTTCGCACGCTCGATACGGGAACTCTACTCGTCGTCGACGAACTCGATTGCAGCATGCACCCGCACCTGACGTACAAATTGGTGGAAATGTTCCAGAGCGCGGAGGCGAATCCGAAGGGGGCGCAGTTGATATTCGCCACCCATGACACGAATTTGATGACGCCGGCGTTGTTCCGCCGCGACGAGATTTGGCTCACCGAGAAGAATGCCGGCGGCGCAACCGAACTGTTTTCCTTGGCCGAAATCAAGTCGAAGCCGCGAAAGGACGACGGTTTCGAGAAACACTATCTGGCGGGTCGCTATGGCGGCGTTCCCTCGTTCGGACCGGCACTCGAAAAGTTTGGGAACCCATGACGCGACCCTCTCGCGACCGAAGACGATCCGGCTCGTCCCGGCCACCCAGACCGAGCCGCTCGGAAAAGAACACGTTGCTCATCGTCTGCGAGGGGCAAGAAACGGAGTACCATTATTTCCATCAGCTAAAACAGGAAGAGTCCGTCAAGAGACGTTTTCGGGTGACGGTGAAGGCCGGCAAGGGAGGATCGACGGCAATTCCTCAACCGACGTAGATGTGCTGGTTGGCACGTTGCGAGAGAGCTGAGCGCTTTGCTCTTCGCTGGCGTCCCCACGCTGGAGCTTTCAGCGCGGGCACCAATGCACCCAACTCAAATTTTCGGGTCAAACCGCCAGTTCCAAAACCAGTACCAATAGTCTTCAATGAGTTGGCTGTTCGCCGCATCGGCCGGCAGTTCCACGTCGGCCAGGGGCAACTCGATCTCTTGCGTTCCGCGGCGGGCCTGGCAGAGAAGACCAAACTCCTCGTGCCCGCCGTGCTCGCCGGGATATAGCAGGGCAACCACCGTGACCGGGGCCACCAATTGCCGGTAGCTCGAGATGTCCTCCGCGTACTCGCCGTCGAACGGCAACGACAGACGGGCCGTCAGATACTCGTAGTAGCGATGCAGCCACTGGCTCTGCACCTCGGGCAGCGGACCATGCGCGAGTCCCAGGGCCGCCCGAATCCGCTCCTCCTGATCCTGGGCACTGAAGGGTTCCATGACGACGCCATACCGGTTCGTGTCCACACTATTCTGCTCAGTTAGCATATTGGTTCGGGCTCCATTTCACTGTTCCACCGACCGAAATCCCACAAAACGCTCTCTCCTGCGTTTCGACAGCAAGTGAGGGCCATTTTCGGATCTTCCACGTCCTCGTCGCGTCGTGAACAGTTGTGGCCACGCATGAGCATCGCATGTCTCCCGAAAAATGGTTCGGCAACATTGCCGAAAATCCAGCCGTGTGAAATGAGCAACTGACGTGCCAATGGCGCAGTCTACGGGCAGCAGTTGGATCGCCGTTCGGCGGAGAAGACAAAGTGGACATGCCGGAAAACCGATAGGCCAAAGCTCTTGAAGCGGTACCCGCCGCCACGCACCGACGCAACGATTCGCCCCCCAGCGTCCCACTTTCCGCGGAGTCCGATGAGCTCGCCATCGTTTCCTTCTCCTTTGCTGCCTTTTCGCGCACGGATCATGGCCATCCGTGATGCGTCCCCGCTTTGTTGCGCGGCGGACTGAACTTTCGGGAGATTGCCGATTTGCGCAACGTTCGCCCAGCAACCCAGTTCCGCTCTTTTACGCCGCCGCCTGGCTCGGCCGGCAACGATCTGGCACGGCGGTTGCATTTTAGCTTTTCCGGTACGGGAGGTACGACGAACCACAAGGGGAAATTGGGGTCGTGTGTTACCAAGTACCATGTTTTTGCAAGGGAGAGCGTTCCATGAGTCGAAGAAGTGGTGTGATTGGGTTGGCTGTGGCTGCTTTGCTCGTGGCCAACGGACTGGTGAAGACGGTCAGCGCCGATATCGGCGCCTGCAAGCCGGTCAAGGTTTGCGCACCCGTGACGGCAGCGCCCGCGGTGCCCGTCTGCAAGCCGGTGAAGGCATTGCCGACACCGGGCGCTTGCAAGCCGGTCAAAGAGTATGATTGCGTTGGCGCACGTCCCAAGCATGTGATCCTGCAAAATCACGTTGCTCGGTTTGCCAGCCACTTCCGGAAGCACGGAATCGGCAAGGAGGTCTCTTACGACACTCCGCAGCCGGTGCCGTCTCCCACGTCGCCAACTCCGGCGCCTGCGCCGCAGCCGCCGACGAGTTAGTTGACCCATTAAGGGTGGTGTCGCATGGGGCCGAGCCTTTCCTTCGGGAAGGCTCGGCTCTGTTTCTTGGGTTGTCGGGCCCTGCATGCAATGAGATGAGTGGCTAGGTGCTCTGGATAGCGACGCAAGCATGTCGTCCACGTCAGCAAGATCAAGACCGACGTCATTCGGTTCTTCGCAAGAAACGTGAAAACGCGGAACGCGCAGGAACAATCCTGTTGCCAAAATCGGTAAAGGGCAGTATCATAATTAAACGGGTGCAGGAGATTCTTCCGGGTGCAGGAGATTCTTCAAGAAAATCGGTGAACTTTTCGATACCTAACAGCGTCTAAGGTGTTAGAGTAGTTATAGAGAACGGTTTTCAACCCGTGGGAATCCTAGCGGAGCTTCCAAGAGAGAACGTGCCATGAGCGTCTTACGGCTGAGTCACATAGAACAGCGCAGAATGGCGGGTACGTTCGCCGATAAATCGGCGAATCGACTCCCGACATATCCATTGCGCTTGTGACACCGGCCGCACCTACTGCGAAGAATACCGAAAGCCCGGTGTCACAACGACATCGGGCTTTTTTTGTTGGGTCGGTAGCTGAGATGGTGTAGCGCCTGGCTGAAAACCAGGAGACGCGGATTCGAGCACCGCCCGACCCACTGCGTGAAATGTGCGCGCGTCCAAATCCGGTAACTGCGTGGAAAATATGCGCCGGGATGTAGGGTAGCGGCAAACCCACGTGCTTTGGGAGCACGGAGACGCAGGTTCGAATCCTGCCATCCCGACCTGGTACATGGTCCGGTGGTGTAAAGGAAGCACAGCGATCTGATGAGTCGCCGGTGGTTGGTTCGAGTCCGCCCCGGACTACTAACTTGTTCTTTGACAATTCGATCAGGACTCTTAGCGCCCATGATGTAGTGGCAGCCTGCCGCCTCGCCATGGCGGAAGTGCGGGTTCAACTCCCGCTGGGCGCTCTCGGAACAGGACGTGGGAAAGCCCGGTATTCCGCCGGGCACCGCCGCGCAGCGGTGGTCGCCGGGCGCACGAGATCGCCAGTTCAATCCGGCCGTCCTGACCTTGATTGCGGTGGGGCCTGTGCTGGTACGGGCGGGCGCCTGTTAAGCGTCACGTCGCAGGTTCGATTCCTGCCACCGCAGCTTCGGGAGGCCAAGCGACCAACCTTCGGTCGGTGCCCAGGTTCGACCCCTTCGCCCCGAACTTGCAACGAGACCACGGTGTCTCGATGAGCAACGCGATGCGGAGTCATCTAACGGTAGGATGAGACGCTCTGAACGTCTTCATGTTGGTTCGATTCCAGCCTCCGCAGCTTACGAAAGGACGAATGACGAAATCTGAATGACGAATGAAGTCCAAAGCACGAATTCCGACTTTGGTATTTTCAGCAATTCAGCAACTCAGGCGTCGACATTTCCTCGACACTCGCCATTCGGAATTCGTCATTTGCTCCTGGGGTCATGGTCCAACAGGAAGACACCAGCATGGCATGCTGGAGATTCGGGTGCGACTCCCAGTGACTCCACTCGTAACGGTCCCGTGGTCCAACGGCCCACGACACCTGGCCTACACCCAGGAGACGATGGTTCAACTCCATCCGGGACCACAGGTTTGTCCAGGTACGCCAATCGGACGAGCGGTCTGGCTTAAACCCAGACGATTGCGGGTTCGAATCCCGCCCTGGGCACAACGGCTCGGTAGGCAAGTTGGCAGACCACCTTGGCTTGGAACCAGGGATGACCGAAGCGGAGTGGGCGTTTCGGATCACGAAGGACGAATTGGAAATCCGCCCGATCTGGCATCAAAAAACGGAGCGGGTGTTGGCCCATATTCTGGTCTGCTTCCTCGCCTACGTCTTGT
>Ga0181520_10001177_pt1 | contig 54289 bp, 50 predicted proteins | sample PEATcosm2014_Bin_29_FD_132451 | JGI IMG/M metagenome (GOLD analysis project Ga0181520, IMG submission 132451) | Peatland microbial communities from MTU Mesocosm Facility, Houghton, MI, USA - PEATcosm2014_Bin02_30_metaG | ecosystem: Environmental > Terrestrial > Soil > Wetlands > Peat | place... | reverse complement strand
GAGGATCCTGAGTGGCGCTGCCATCACGGACCGTTAGAACAGCCGGGTGACCGATACCTCTGGCAGCCTCCACCCCGAGAGGCGAGCTCGACCTTGTTCGGCCGCCCCGATGCGGATCGCGCTCGTGGCTCACGACAACAAGAAGTTGGACCTGGTCGAGTGGGCGCGCGTAAACCGGAACACCCTCTCGCATCACAAGCTCCTCGCCACCAACAGCACCGGAGAGATGCTCGAGGCGGAGCTGGGCACGCCCGTGGACCGTCTGTACTCGGGCCCGCTCGGTGGTGACCTGCAGCTCGGGGCGAAAATCACCGAGGGCGGAATCGACCTGCTCTTCTTCTTCTGGGATCCGCTCGAACCACAACCTCATGACCCCGATGTCAAGGCTCTCCTGCGCATAGCGGTGGTCTGGAACGTCCCGGTCGCCTGCAACCGTGCGACGGCGGATTTTCTCATCACATCTCCTTTGTTCGACGGCGACTACCACAGGACCGTGCCGGAGTACTCGACGAGCAAGCCGGCCGACAGCTGATCACGCCAGCGGTCAACCGCGAGGCGATCAGGCCCACATGGCGAAGAGATCGTGCCGGCGAGCCCGGGACCTGCGGTCACTCGGAGCAGTTCCTGCAGCGCCCGGCCATGGCGAAATGGTGAGGATCGATCGAGAACCCGTAGTGGACCTTCACAAGGCCGGCGAGAACGGCGAACAGCTCGTCGGGTGATTCGGTCACGGCGCCGCAGACCTCGCAGACGAGATGGGAGTGGGCGACCGGCGATACGTCGAAGACCGCGCGGCCGTGCCCCAGATGCGAGTGGCTGACGACGCCCATGGCTTCGAGCTCGTCGAGGAACCGGTAGATCGTCGACATGTGGACGTCGAGCCCGTAGGCGCCGACCTGTCGGCCGAGATCCTCGGCGAGCTGCGGCGCCGTGCAGTGTCCCGTACGTTCGAAAAGTGCCCGGAGCACAAGGCGGCGTGCCGTGGTGACGCGGCCCCCCCGATGACGAAGCTCGCCAAGCACAACCTCGACAGGATCGAGCTCCTCCGCCTCCTCATCGAGCGTCATCCCGCGAGCATGACAGCTACGGATCTCTATTGCAGATCCGTCCCGTTTCAGTCCAGCTCGCTATTGCGTTCAGCTCGCAGTTAGGCCAGACTCGAACACGAGGCCACGGGCTGACTGACAAACCTGTCGGGGAGGGGCGCATGGCAACTACGGTCACCGGCGGACACGGTGGACGCCTGAGAACCATCCGGGACGCACTGACCCCTCAGGAGTGGGGCAGGGTCGGTGCGATGACAGGCATCGTGATCTTCCTCAATGTGCTCGGCTGGGCGATGTTGGCGACCGCCACAGGTCACCATTACCACCTGAGCAAGACGGATGTCTTCGGGCTCGGGACTGGAGTCCTCGCCTACACGCTCGGGATGCGTCACGCCTTCGACGCCGACCACATCTCTGCGATCGACAACACCACCCGCAAGCTCATGGCTGACGGGAAGCGCCCGCTCAGCGTCGGGTTCTTCTTCTCACTCGGCCATTCGACGATCGTGTTCCTCCTGGCGGTGCTGCTCAACTTCGGGATCCGTGCTCTCGACCGCCAGGTCAAGGTGGGCTCCTCGGGGCTGCACCAGTGGACAGGCATTGTCGGGACGTCGGTGTCCGGGTTCTTCCTCTATCTCATCGCCGGCCTCAACGTCGTGATCCTCGTGTCGATCCTGAGGGTCTTCCGCGATCTGCGCCGGGGTGAATTCGACGACGAGGAACTGGATGAGCAGCTGAACAAGCGCGGCCTCATGAACAGACTTCTCGGTGGCTTTGCTCGCAGGATCGACACGCCGTGGAAGATGTACCCGGTCGGAGTCCTGTTCGGGCTCGGCTTCGACACAGCCACCGAGGTGGCACTACTCGTCCTGTCGGGAACCGCCGTCGCGAGCGGCTTGCCCTTCTACGCGATCTTGTCCTTGCCGATCCTGTTCGCCGCAGGCATGTGCCTGTTCGACACCCTGGACGGATGCTTCATGAACTTCGCCTACGGGTGGGCGTTCTCCCGGCCCATCCGGAAGGTGTACTACAACATCATCATCACCGGGCTCTCGGTCGCCGTGGCCTTCGTCATCGGGACGATCGAGCTTGTCGGGCTCCTCTCCAGCGAGCTCAACCTCCACGGCAGTTTCTGGGACACGATGGCGAACTTCAACATCAACCGCGCCGGCTTCATCATCGTGGGGATGTTCGTGGTCACCTGGGCGGTGGCCCTCGCGGTCTGGCGTTTCGGCCACATCGAGACGCGCTGGGACCGGTCTCCGGCTCTCACAAAGGCGGAGGCTCCGGCAATGGCGCGATTGGAACGCGGCATCGAAGGTGTCGATCCTTATGAGGCGGCCTGGGCGGACGCCGAATAGGCATCGGCCAAGAGCCGCGGCCTGGTTACGCGAGGCGGCGCATCGCGGAGCTGTCGACCTGCCTGAAGCTCCTCTAGAGCACGTCGACGGCGTCAACGCCGAGCGGCGGCGTCTTCGGGACGTCGTAGAACTGGATGCGGACGTCGGAGTGGGGCCGGTTCGCCGTAACGCATGCCGAGACATGGCTCCACCGGCCACTGCCCGGGAGCGGCCCGAAGCTCACCGATGAGGATTGGCCCGGAGACTCGCCGTACAACCAGATGGTCATCCGGCCACGTGCTCCCGAACCGACGGCCGCCGTGACAACATCGGCATCGGCGCAAAAGCTCTCACCTGCGCTCGTCGGCAGGGAGACGTCCTGGTAGATGCCACCACCGGCGGTTGAGGTGGTGATCGCGCCAAAGCCGTTGCCCTCATACGAGCTCGTAACCGGCTCGGCGGCGGCCTCGATCCGAAAGCGCGTGTCACCAGTAGCCCGCCAGGCGTCGCCCTCGTGGTTGTTGAAACCTCCGTTTGCGACAAAGGACTGATGGACGTCGACCGCGTCGACTCCCAGTCGTGGCTTGTTCGCGAAGTCGAAGAACTGGACCCTCACCACCGAATGTGACCGTGTCGCTGTCACACAGGTCGAAACATGGGTCCACTGGCTCGCGTTCGGCAACGGCCCGAAACTCACCGACGAGGACTCCCGCGGGGACTCACCCAGCAGCCATAGGGTCATTCGTCCGCGTGCGCCGGGGTGAGCCGCCGCAGTAACGACCTCCGCGTCGGCGCAAAGGCTGTCGTCAGCCACGATCGGGGCCGCGATGTCCTGGTAGAAACCCCCACCACGGCCCGAAGTGCTGGTGTAGCCGAAGCCACTGCCCTCGTACGGCCTGGTGCCGGCCAGCTTGCCCGACGTCTCGATGCCAAGCTGCGAGCTGCCGGCCGTCTTCCAGCCGCCCGCATGCTCGAAGCCACCGTTTGAGACGAGCGACTCGTGGACGTCGACGTCCTCGACGACGAGTCGCGGGCTTGTGCCGGAGAACTGGATGCGAAGGTCTGAATGGGCTCGGGACGCCGTCACACAAGCCGACACGTCGCTCCACCTGTTCTTGCCGGGGAGCAGCCCGAAAGCCACGGAGGACTCCTCGCCTTGCGATCCGCCGAGGAGCCTCAGTGCCATCGTGCCCCGTGACCGTGAGCGGGCCTCGGTACTGAGGACCTCAGCGTCGGCACAGAAGCTTTCTCCCTCCTTTACCGGCACCGAGATGTCCTGGTAGACGCCCTGACGGGAGACCGAGGTGTCGGCGAGGGCGAAACCGTCGCCCCCTTCTGCCCTGACTCCGGGTTTGCCGACCGTTCCGGTCCCACGCCTCGAGTGGCTCGTCTGCCAACCATGGCCGCCATCGTGACCGAAACCAGCGTCGTCCACGAGATCGCCGAGAGGCGATTCGGCGGACACGACCGAAGGCGGCGCTTGGAGCCATCCCGTCACCGGCATGCCGTAGTCCGGCTGGACGACGTTGTCGACCACGTTGAGGGTGTTGGTGCCGTTGCCACCGTTCATGTTCTGTTCGATAATCCCTATCGTCCCGCTCCCGTTGGTCACGTTCGTGGAGGTGACGACCGCCGTGTGACCCTCGGCCCACGTCGGTTCCATGCTGAGCACGTCGCCCGGTACCGGTACGGTCGCACCGTCGTTGGCGACCTTTTCCAGGTTGCCGCCGTCTCGGGGTGAATAGTTCCAAACCACGTCCGAGCCGTTGGCCGGGTAGGGACGCACCCCGTACTCGAGGTACAGCCACCGCATGGACAGTTCGACGCATTCCCACTCGTACTCTCCCCATGCGTGAGGGAAGAAAGCGACGGTCCTGTCCCAGCCGCCCCGGTTCGCGCCCGGTCCGCAGGCGGTGAGCCCGTCCCAGCTCGAGAGCGGGAACGACCCGGGATTGTTGTCCTCATCGCAGTTCCCGCTCCACCAAGGCGGGAACCGAACCGCTGGCGGGTCAGTCGTGCTGTCAGAAGCCAGGATCACGTGCGGAGTCATGGGGGCCTCAGGTGCTGGTGCGATCAGCTCACTGCTCGGCACCGTTGTAGGCGTCGAGATGTTGCCCGCTACGACCGATGTGCCGGCGCCGAAGGCCGCTTGGGCGCGGTGGTCCGACCTGAGCGGCCCTGCCGCCTGGACGACCCAGAGCCGGTTGCCCGCGTTGGTCAGCCACGACACGACCTCGGTCGCCTGACGGCGCGGGCCGAGTGCGACTTCGACCACCCGAGCCGAGCCTTTGACGAGGCGGCCGAATATCATCGCCGAAGGGTGCACCGAGCGGATCAACGCCCCGGTGCCGGTCGCTCGGTATTCGCGCAGGTGCTGACGCTCGACTATCCCGGTGTCCGGGGCCGGGGCGGCCGACCCGAACGGGTACGCGTAGATCGTGAAGCCCCTGTACGTGTGGGGTGCCTGAGTCACCGCTGCGGCAGCCTGGAAGGCATCGCCTGGCTTGGAGGCGACGAAGTCCGTCGGGGGAAGCGCTGGGGACCGGACGACCAGGTTCACACCGTCGACAACCGTCCGGGCCGAGTACAGGTTGCTGGCGGCACGGATCGAGCCCACCCCGAACGGTGTCGCGAGCGCGCTCACTAGGACCATCCCGGTGGCGAGCGACTCCATTTTCCAGGTTCTTCTCTCGTAGCGCACGGAAGTCTCCCGATTTTGTCGGCCCGACCCCGGGTTGGCTTCCGGACAGTATTGCGCGTGAGCTGCTCAGCTCGCCAGGCGAAACATGTCCACAGGACCCTGGCGCTCGCCAGAGCCGATCTGTTGTCGTTCGCGACGTCACTTGGAAGTGACATCGACGCCGGCTCTTGCTTGCAAAGCTGTTGCTCGTAGGCTTGCGGTATGGCGACCGGACGGGACGTCTCAAGCGAGGCGGCAAGAGGGACGGCACCCGCAACAAGGCTCTATCGTCAAGTGCGCTTCGAGCCGCCGGCGGGGGCGACCGAGCTCCTGCTCGTGCGCCACGGGGAGTCGGAGGCTGCCGATCCCGATCGCCCGTTCCCAGTTGTCGACGGTCGGGGGGATCCGGAGCTCTCACAGCTCGGCCGGGAACAGGCCGGGCTCATTGCCGACCGGCTGGCGTCGACTCGAGTCGAGGCCATCTATGTGACGAACCTGCGTCGGACAGCCGAGACAGCGGCGCCCCTAGCAGCACGACTCGGTCTCGTGCCTGCAGTCGAGGCGGACCTCGCCGAGGTGCGCCTCGGCGAGTGGGAGAGCGGCCTGTACCGCCAGCGCGTCGCCGAAGGCGATCCCCTCGCCCTTCGCATGGTCGAAGAGGAGCGTTGGGACGTGATCCCCGGCGCGGAGTCCAATGCGGCCATAGCGGCACGCGTCCGTCCTGCGATCGGGCGCATCGCAGAACGCCACGCCGGTAGCCGAGTCGTGTGCTTTGCCCACGGCGGGACGATCGGGACCGTCCTGGCGCTCGCGACCGGCTCCCGGCCGTTCGCCTTCATCGGCTCCGACAACGGGGCAATCTCCAGCATCGTCGTAGCCGGCCCCCGATGGTGGCTGCGTGGTTTCAACGATCGATCACATCTGGAACGACACAACCTTCACGTACGCTCCGCTACATGACCTGGGACAAGGGTCCGTTGCTCGGGTTCGACCTGGAAACGACCGGCGTCAATCCCTGTTCGGACTTACCGGTCCAAGTCGCGTTGATCCGTTGGGAGCCGTGCGGATGTGGCTACCGCAACGTTTTCCTCGTCGACCCTGGACGCGAGATCCCTCCAAGTGCGGAGGCTGTCCACGGGATCTCGACGGAGAAGGCACGCCACGAAGGCTGCCCACTCGGCGAGGCCGCCGCGACCGTGCATGCTGCTCTCCGCAAGGCCCAAGAGGATCTGGTGCCGGTGGTGGCCATGAACGCCAGCTTCGACATCACGATCGCGGAGATGCTGTTCAGGAAGTTCGGGCTGGCACCTATCCATTGGCGGGCGCTGGTCGACCCTCTCGTAATCGACCGCAAGGTCGACTGTTTCCGAGCCGGAAAACGCCGTTTGGACGCCCTGTGCGCAACTTACGGTGTCGCACTTGGCAGTCCGCACGACGCGGGCAGCGATGCCACTGCGACACTCGCGCTCGCCTGCAAGATCGCGCACCTGTATCCGGAGATCGCCAGATACGAGATCGGCCGGCTCACCCAGGTCCAAGCTGACTGGCACCGTAGCTGGGCCCTCGAGCACGACATGTGGCGAAGGCACAACGGTGAGCCCGGCCTTGCGCCAGGGGACTTCTGTTGGCCTCTGCGTGAAACCCCTCGACCTTCGCGGTACGCCTCTAGCCGGTGACCACTAGCGACAAGCTTGCCGGGTCGGTCGCCGGCAATACCGACGACAGGGATATCAGCAGGGTGTGGGGTCCCAGGGCTCCGGCGAGTTGTTGTAGATAGGCGTCTCTCCCGCCGGGGTCGGGGCGACCGTGGTGACTGTCGTCTGGTTGGATGCCGTGCTGGCGGTCGTGGTCGTCGTCACGGTCGCGCTCGCGAGGATCGCAGTCCAGATCAGGCTCGCCGTGTTCGCCGCCGAAGTCGCGCTCGCCGTGGTCGAGGTGCTGGAGGTCGTCGGGGGGGTCTTCGCGGTCGAGCCGAACGCGAGGAAGTTCCTGATCACGACGTCGTCAGCGGCGGCACTCGGCAACAGCACGTCGGCTCCGCCGGACGTGATGTACGGGCCGACGGTCGGGAGGGTAACCGCCTTCAAGGACCCGGGTGGGAAGCCGTGGAACTCCCTGGCCAGGTTGAACATTGTGCCTTCCGACAGGGTCTGGTCGATCGTGAGGTTGTGAACCGCGGCGTTGATGAAACCGGTCACCGCGATGGGGTTGGTGATCTCGGCGTTCAGCTGGTGGATCACCGCCCGGAAGAAGGCCTGCTGGTTCCGGATCCGGGTGAAGTCGCTGCCGTAGTCGTTGTACCAGACTCCCTTGATCTCGTACTGGAGGTTTCGGCTGCGCACGAGCGCCAGGGCCTGATTGCCGTTGACGACCTGACAGCCGGTCTTCAAGATGCGCAGACCGGTCGGGTTCGTGGCCACGCCGTTCACGTACTCGCGGTCCCTCAAGGGATCGGTGAAGCGCAGGTGTATGCCACCGATCGCATTCACCATGTTCTGCAGGCCGGGGAAGTTGACCTCCACGAAGTAGTTGATCGGTATGTGGAAGTCCTGCAGGATCGTCTGCACCAAAAGCGCCGGCCCGCTGTTGAAGGCGGCGTTGATCCGGTTCTGGCCCGATATGTACTCGACGTTGCCCGGAATCGTGACCCAGGTGTCGCGAGGTATCGACAGCATCTCGATCCTGCGCTCGGCCGGCACGACGCGCACGAGGATGATGACGTCGCTGCGCTGGCCTCCGGTGTCCGCCCCGCATCCGAAGGACTTGCACTGACTGGCATTGCTCACAAAGGCGCGCGAGTCGGAACCCGCCACGAGGACCGTGAAGGGCGCCCCGGGCTTGGAAACGTGCGCGAGATTGGGTACGTCGACCTTCTTTATGTGGTGGAACTCGAAGTCGAGGTACAAAAAGCCACCGAGGCCGACCACGACGATGAGCAACACGACCAATCCGGTCGCGACCAAGGCGCGCTTGGTCCAGCGCCTGCGTTTGGAGGGGCGGGCCCTGTGACCACGGCCGTTGCGCGAGGGGGCTCGCCTGACGGCGTTCTGCCCTCCGCGGGCGCCCCCGGCGCCAACGCCGCCGCCGCCCGGCGTCGTTTCACCCACAGAAGCTGTGGGTCCGGGCTTGTCGCCCCCCGACAGCAACGGATCGGAATCGGGCAATTCGCCGTCGAAGGGGGCGTCAGGCACGGCACTGGAGGTTACTGCCTCTTCGGACGGACCTTCAGTCACCCGGTAGCGGCCGACGAGTCGAGCCCGCTCAGACTCTCGCCAGGTCCACGAACTTCGCGTAGTTCGCGATGAACGCCAGGTGGGCAGAGCCCGTCGGGCCGTTGCGGTGCTTGGCGACTAGCACCTCGGCGGTTCCGCGGTCGGCCGAGTCCGGGTTGTAGACCTCGTCTCGGTAGATGAACATCACGACGTCGGCATCCTGCTCGATGGCGCCGCTCTCCCGGAGGTCCGCGAGCATGGGGCGTTTGTCCGCGCGGGCTTCGAGACCACGCGACAACTGGCTGAGCGCCACGACTGGCAGCTGCAGTTCCCGAGCGAGAATCTTGAGCCCGCGGGAGATCTCGGAGATCTCGACTTGGCGGTTCTCGGCCGAGGTCCGGCCCGTCATGAGCTGAAGGTAATCGATGACGACGAGGCCGATGCCGTCCGAGGATCTCATCCGACGGGCTTTGGCGCGGATGTCCATGATGGTCACGTTCGGATTGTCGTCTATGAACAGCGGCGCCATGTCGATGCGGCCGATCGCGCTCGATATTCGCGGCCAGTCACTGTCGAGCAGCCTGCCGTTGCGAAGTTTGCTGACGTCAAGGCGGGCTTCTGCTGCCAACACGCGCTGGGCAATCTCCAGGTGGCTCATCTCGAGCGAGAAGAACAGCACCGGGACGCCCTGGTTCGTAGAGGCGTGCGCCGCCAGTCCGAGTGCGAAAGCCGTCTTGCCCATTGACGGCCGGGCGCCCACGACGACCAGGTTGGAGGGCTGAAGACCCGAGAGGAGATAGTCGAGCTCGCTGTAGCCGGTCGGCACGCCGGTGATCGTCTCGCCCCTGTCGTAAAGGTGGTCGAGGCGTTCAAGGCTCTCGGTCAAAAGGTCCTTCAATGACCGCACGGAATCCGAGGTGCGTCGCTGGGCGACGTCGAACACCATCGCCTCGGCCTGGTCGAGCGCTCCGGCTACGTCGGACGGAACCTCGTAGCCAATCTCGGCGATCTCGTGCGCGACTCCGATGAGACGCCGCAGCAGTGCGTGCTCTTGAACGATGCGCGCGTAGCGGCCCGCGCTCGAAATGGCAGGCGTGTTGGCCTGCAACGCGATGAGGGCAGCTGCTCCACCCGAAGCGTCGAGCACTCCGACGCGACGAAGCTCCTCGGGAACCGTCACGTAGTCCGCAGGCTCACCCCTCGCGTAAAGCGAGGTGATTGCCTCGAAGATATGCGCGTGAGACGGCTTGTAGAAGTCCTCGGCGCTGACCTGTTCGACTACGACTGCGATCGCATCGCGCGAGAGCAGCATGGCTCCCAGCACGGACTCTTCGGCATCGAAGTTGTGCGGGGGTACCCGCGAGCCGCCAGCGGTCATGACCGTGGCCGAAGGGCCAGAGCCGCGCCCGCGCCGTGACATGTCTGGCACGGGCTGCAAAACAGTCATCGTGCTAAGGATGAGCGCGCTGCCCTGGGGGACGCTAGGGCCGGATCTTGTGGATTTCCCGCAGAATTCCAGGAAGATCCTGTGCACGGAACGTGGACAAGCGTGCCCGCACCCCTGTTGGTGACCGCGCTGGCGCCTGTCCACAGGTCCTGCTCGAAAAGACGGGCCCCATACGCCAGCACGGCCGCATCGTGACACCCGGCTGTATCACTGCCGGGGCGGCTCACAGTCAGCTCGAGCTCACTACCTCCAAGGTGAGGCGGAACTCGACGTCGGGATGGAGCCGAACTCCCACTTCGTGGGAGCCGAGGGTCTTGATGGCGTCGTCGATGACGAGCCGCCGCCGATCGAGCTCGACTCCGGACTGGCGGCTTACAGCCTCGACAATGTCAGAGGCTGTGACGGAACCGAAAAGCCTTCCCTCACTGCCGGACCGTGCCTCGATACGAAACACGATCGGGACGAGCTTACGGGCAATGGCCTCGGCGCCTTCACGGTTACGGGCATCTTTCAGGTCGCGTGAGCGGCGCATTGCGGCGGCCTGGTCCTCGATCCCCACACTGGCCGCTATGGCGCGACCCTGAGGCACCAGGTAGTTCCTCGCGAAACCGTCGGAGACGTCCGTGATGTCTCCCCGCTTGCCCACGCCCGGGACGTCGGTACGCAGAACGACCTTCACTGCGCACCCACCTCGTCGTCGATGGCGGCCAGATCGAGCGGCTCAATCTCCGAGTCCTCGATGTCGTCTTCCAGCACGGTGTCGGTGAGCCCCTCGAGGTCCGGCTCGTCGGGCAATTCGGCACGGGGCACCCCGCGCCCGCCGCCGGCTCCACGGCCCGCCCCACGTCCCCCGGGCCGCTCGCTCGTCGTCCGCTGCGTGAAGGGAAGAAGCGCCAGCTCCCGAGCGGTCTTTATAGCCAGGGCGACCTCACGCTGGTGCTGAGCACAGTTGCCCGACACCCGCCGTGCCCGGATCTTGCCCCGGTCGGACATGAACTTGCGCAGCAGGTTCACGTCCTTGTAGTCGACCCAGGTGGCGTGCTCCTTGCAGAAGATGCAGATCTTCTTCTTCGTACGCCGACCGGTCTCTTTCGGAACGCGGCGGGTACCACGATCTCGATCATTGTTGCGTGCCATCTAGAAGGGCTCCTCGTCGTAGGCCGCGAAGGGTTCGCTGGCAGGTTGAGCAGCCGGACGGGGGGCAGCACTACGGCCGCCACCGCCACCCGGACCACCGTCCGAAGGTCCGCGCCTCTCGTTCTTTACCACCTGTGCGGTTGCCCAACGCAGGCTCGGGCCAAGCTCGTCGGCCACGATCTCGATCTTCGACCGCTTGTCGCCTTCGGCCGTTTCCCAGCTGCGCTGCTCGAGCCGGCCGGTGACAATCACCCTTGCTCCCCGGGTCAGGGTCTCACTCACGTTCTCCGCCATCTCGCGCCAACACACGACGTCGAAGAAGGAGGTCGCTTCCTCCCACTCCTGGGTCTGGCGATTCTGCCAGCGGCGGTTCACCGCCAGTCCGAAGCTCGCTGTGGCCTGCCCGTTCGGCGTGAATCGCAGCTCAGGGTCACGCGTGACGTTGCCTACCAGCGTGACGGAGTTCCCGTTCGACATTTCATTCGCTCCAGTTCGCTCAGTTCGCCGCTTTGGCCCGGGCAGCCTTGCGAACAGCGGTCTCCCGCCGCTTCGCTTCAGCTCGAAGGGCACGCCCGCTTTGCTTGTCCGGTTGCCGGAGCACCTTGTGGCGAAGCACGTTGTCGTCAAGAGTCAGCATCCGGTCGAGTTCAGCCACTAGGGCTGGATCGGCCGTGAACTCGATAAGGACGTAGTAACCCTCGCTACGGTGCTTGAGCTCATACGCGAAACTGCGGCGTCCCCAACGCTCCGCACGACCGGGGTTGCCCCCACGATCGCGCACCAGCGCGGTGATGCGATCAAGACTGCCGTTGATGTCACCATCTTCCAGGCCGACATCGAAAATGACCATGACTTCGTAGGGCCGCACGGCGGCCTCACCTCCTCCGGACCCGGCGCGCTGGGCGCTCGGGGCCCCGGCTCTGACGGGGCAGGGGTTTAGGGAACGACATCATGGTAGCCGAGCCCGGCAGCGCTCGGCGCGGGTCCACGCCGAGAGCTTCGCAGGCAGATGTGTCACACAGCCGTCCGCCCTTGTTCGGGAGACAGGCCGAGCGCCGAGCGCAGCTCCGAAGACGCGTGGTACGACTCGGCCTCGGACGGATACCGTCCTGCCCTCACGTCGGCTGCCCATTCACTCACCGCCGCGGTAGCGGCGGCGCCCAGCTCTGCGTAACGGCGCACGAACCTGGGAACTGTCGGTCCCGCCAGACCTAGGAGGTCGTGCAGGACGATGACCTGCCCGTCACAGGCCGGCCCCGCCCCGATGCCGATCGTGGGGACGTCGACCTCTTCGGTGATGCGTTCAGCCAGGGCATCGGGCACACCCTCGAGCACGATGGCAAAACATCCCGCAGCGACGAGAGCCTCCGCGTCCCGACGCAGCTCGGAGGCGGCCACCATCTCGCGCCCTTGCACCTTGTAGCCGCCCATGGCATGAACAGACTGTGGGGTGAGTCCGAGGTGGCCCATTACAGGTATCTCGGCCTCAATGATGGCCCGCACCGCGGGAACTCGTCGGCGGCCACCCTCGAGCTTCACCGCCTGGGCCCCGGCTCGCACGAGGACGGCCGCGTTGTGGACCGTGTCACTGGCCTCGAGATGGTAGGTGAGCCAGGGCATGTCGCCCACGAGCAGAGCTCGCGGCTTCGCGCGGGCGACGGCACCGACGTGATGGGCGAGGTCCTCGATGCCGACATGGAGAGTGTCCTCCCATCCGAGCACGACCTCGGCGAGGGTATCGCCGACGAGGATCACGTCGACATCGGCTTGGTCCACGGCGCGGGCAAAGGGCGCGTCGTAGGCCGTGATCATGACAATGGGTTGTGCCCCCCGGCTCCGCTTGCGTGCGCGGATGTCGGGCACCGACACGTTCTCTGTCATCTTCGGGACCTCCTCCCGTCCGGCGCACCAGGGCTGCCGGCGGTCAATCAGCGGTCGTGCCTCCTGGTGCGAAAACGCTCAGGAGATGGTTCCAAGCACATCCGGTGCAAACTTCGACGACGTAGCAAGCTACGTCGGCACTACGACTGCCCGTCCTGCGCTCGAGCTCGCGAAGGTCGGCGAGCGGAAGTCCGCCCGGGGGAAGTCCGGGCCCGAATGCGAACGTCACGAGCACGAGCTGCTCGTGCTCGCAGATGGGACACTCGGTATCGGTCTCGCGCCCGAGGTTCTTCGCGACACGGAGCAACTCGGGCTGAGCGTCGCAGACATCGAGCCGACCGAGGCGACCCCGCCGGTACTCCTTGACTATCGACTCGCGGATCAGTCGGTATTCGATCCGGCCGGGACGCGCAAGTCCGCCGACTCCCCAACTCGACTCTGGACCGCTCCGGACGCTCGACATCCCGGCCAGGCTACCGTGCCCGCCACCCCGGCTTTGACCGTCGCGAGTCAGCGAGACCGAGAGAGCCGGTCGTGGCGCGTCGGCCCAGAGCACAACCGCCGATGTCACGCTCAGCACGACCTGTACGACCAGCGGCGCTTCGCCACCGCCGGGCCGCTCCGAACGTGTCGGACGACATATCGTTTCGATATGTCGTCGTGATACAATGGCGCTGTGCTCGAGTTGGCGATCCTGGGGTTGTTGAAGGAACACCCAATGCACGGCTACGACCTGCGCAAAAGGATGCGGGAGGATTTCGGCCTTCTTTCGAGCCTTTCCTTCGGTTCCCTGTACCCGGCTCTGGCACGACTCGAAGCTTCGGGCGCGGTGCGCGAGGTCCCTTCCGAGCACCGCAGTGCCGGAGGGCAGGCCACCACGACGTTCGTGTCCGCCGGCTCGATCGCCGGTGAGAGGGCGGCGTTCAGGGCACGCCTCGCCTCTCGCCGCGCAGCATCGGCCCGATCGGGCGCCGGCACACGGGGCCGGCGCGTATATGAGATCACCGCCCGCGGCGACGAGTTGTTCCGTCACCTGCTCGAGACCGAAGAGCCCAAGTCCGAGGGCGGGCGCGGCTTCGCGCTGCGCTGGGCCTTCGCCGGCTATTTGAGCCCCGAGGCACGGCTCGCGCTCCTGCAGCGCCGGCGCACCCAGCTCTTGGTCACAAGGGAAGGCTCGCGCCGGGCCGTCGAGTCTCCGTGGAGGACACTCGACCGATACCAGCGTTCCCTCGTCGACCACGACAAGGAAGCGACCGAACACGACCTGAACTGGATCGACCGTCTCATCGCCACCGAACAGGCGACCCAGGTCGCCTCACCGGCGCCCAGCGTGGCGTTCGGATCACCAACCCAAGCCGTTGAAAACCCGTCTGCGATCTCGAACGCGTCAGTCGCCCACGCGCGTCCGGCGTTCAAGAGAGCGGCCACTGAAAGGAGCAATACATGAATCGCACGGCCCGAAAGATCAAGGTCGCCATCGCGGGAGTCGGCAACTGCGCCTGCTCGCTTGTCCAAGGGATCGAGTACTACCGGGACGCCGATCCAGAAGACCACGTGCCAGGTCTCATGCACGTCTCACTCGGTGGCTACCACGTCGGTGACACAGAATTTGTGGCCGCCTTCGACGTGGACGCGGCAAAGGTGGGCCTCGACCTCTCCAAGGCTGTGTTCGCGTCTAACAACTGCACGCTGCGGTTCTCCGATGTCCCCGCTCTCGGGGTGACCGTTGAGCGCGGGCCGACATTCGACGGGCTCGGCCTGTACTACCGCAAGGTCATAGAGGAGTCGCCTGCCAAACCTGTCGATGTCGCCGAAGTGCTGCGCAAGACAGGAGCCGAGGTGCTGGTCGCCTACCTGCCGGTTGGCTCAGAAGAGGCCCAGAAGCACTACGCCGCGGCCGCCCTCGAGGCCGGCGTCGCCTTCGTCAACGCCATTCCCGTCTTCATCGCGAGCGATCCCGAATGGGCGGACCGTTTCACCGCCGCGGGCATCCCGATCATCGGTGACGACATCAAGAGCCAGGTGGGCTCGACGATCGTCCACCGGGTCCTGACCCGCCTGTTCGAGGACCGGGGCATGATCCTCGACCGCACCTACCAGCTCAACGTGGCCGGCAACATGGACTTCATGAACATGCTGGAGCGTGACCGACTGATATCGAAGAAGATCTCGAAGACCCGCGCCGTCACGAGTCAGATCGATCGCGCGATCGCGCCGGACAACGTGCACATTGGCCCTTCGGACCACGTGCCATGGCTCGAGGACCGCAAATGGGCCTACATCCGCATGGAGGGCCGCAACTTCGGCGATGCGCCGCTCAACTTGGAGGTGAAGCTTGAGGTCCACGACTCTCCGAACTCTGCAGGCGTCATCATCGACGCCCTGCGGTGTGCCAGGATCGGACTGGACCGGGGACTCGGCGGACCACTGATCGGCCCGTCGTCCTACTTCATGAAGTCGCCGCCGGTGCAGTTCCACGACGACGAGGCCTACCGGATGGTCGAGGAATTCGCTGCCAACGCCTGACGAACCCCGGTCCGGAGTGGCAACCGACACCTCTGCGATTCTCGGTTACGCGTCAGCCGTCGGGTCCGCCCCGCCGCCGTCATTGTTCGCGCGGCGGGGCGACCCGGCTCTTGCTGAGGCCTTCTCGGAAATACTGAGGGCTCCGCGGCCCATCGGCCAGGTCGAGGATGTCGAACTACTTGCAAAGCTTCTCTGGGACGACGTCTTGCGCGGCATCAGCTCCGACCCGGAGTTGATCCGCCTCGCAATCTCGTTTTTCCACGAGTTGGGGTTCCTGTGCAAGTACAAGTCCTACGGCGTGAAGGTGGCTTCTCCCTTCGGGTACTCGCTGTTCGTGCTCGAGGATGGCAAGGGTTTCAGTTTTCAGCTTCACGCATCGCGCAAGCTCGAGGCGTTTCACATCCTGGAGACTGCCGAGTCGAGCTTCGTCTATCTGTCGTCAGAGGCCGAATGGCACGAATCCGGCGAGCTCAAGGCTCGGGAGTGGGCGGAGTCCAGGCGTCTACAGCCTGAGTCCGCTTGCGCCTATCGTCCGAGCGCGGGTGACGTGATCGAAGTCGGGCAAACCAAGCTTGTCCACACTGTTGTCGGCTGTGTCCTGGAGGAGTTCGCGACCTGTTCGACCGACACCGTGGTGCGGCTGTTCGACCAGAACGCCGGTCAGGCAGTCCGCCTGCCAAGGGCACATCTCGACATTGCGGACATCTTGCGGCGAACAGCGTGGTTGCCGAGGAGGAAGCTGAGCCGCGTGGAACGGGGTTGGTCGGCTGTCGGTTTCCAGCCTGATGATCCGCTGATTGATGTCCAGGGCGAGCTGACCGCACGCCGCATCTTGCTGCCGGGTCGAGGGGACGATCTCAGCTTCGCTCCCTTGAGCGGCCGGCTCGTGGTGATCGTCCCGTTGAACAAGGCGATAGCGGTTGCCGCCGCCGACGCGAGTTGGACCGTCGCTCCCGGCAAGACCGTGGTCATTCCCGAGAATGTTTCCTTCGGCATCCGAGCCGCTGATTCTGACAGTTTGTTCGCACTTCACGTCGTCAGCACAGAACTGGCGCTGAAAGACGGGCGATACGCGCCCAATCGAAAGACAGACAGAACAGCCGGTATCGGGTGACGGCGAAGAGTTTCGAGCTCAGACGCCCAGGCGAGCGCGCCTCATCAGCTCGCCCTTGGTGCGGAGGGTTACCGGCTGATAGCCGGGCAATGGCACCAAGTGCTCGTGGATGGAGTCGAGCACCCAGGACGGCTGAGGAAAGAACATCGAGTCAAGCTCGGCCGCGGGAGTGATCCAGTTCCGCGCCCCGACGACCGTCGGCGGCGCGTCGAGGTCGTCGAAGCACAGTTGCGTGAGGTTCGCGGCAACTGTCTGCATGACGCTGCCCCGCTCGACCTCCTCGGACACGAGTAGCACCTTGCCGGTCTTTCGCACGGACTCGACCAGCGGCTCATGGTCGATCGGGACGGCGGCACGCAGGTCGATCACTTCGGCTGAGACACCGAAGTTGGAGGAAAGCTGGTCCGCTGCCTTGATCGCGGTGTACAGCGCCGGCCCGAGCGTCACGATCGTCACGTCACTTCCAGGTCGCTTCACCGATGGTTCGCCCAGCTCGATCTCGAAGTACCCCTCCGGAACGCCCCCGGGCTGGAACTGCTCGCCGAAGTCGTAGAGCTTCTGGCTCTCGAGGAAGACAACCGGATCGGTACCGACGAGCGCAGAGTTCATCATCCCCTTGGCGTCATAGGGAGTGACCGGGTACACGACCTTGAGGCCGGGTATGTGGTGCAGCAGAGCCGTCCAGTCCTGTGAGTGTTGAGCCCCGTACTTGTCGCCCACCGAAATGCGCAGGACTACGGGCATGTGGAGCACTCCCGCCGACATGGCCTGCCATTTCGACAGCTGGTTGAAGATCTCGTCACCAGCACGGCCGATGAAGTCGGCGTACATGAGCTCGGCGACTGCACGTCCTCCCTCCATGGCGTAGCCGACGGCCGCCCCGACGATCGCGGCCTCGGAGATCGGTGAGTTGAAGAGGCGGTGATAGGGCAGAGCCTCCGTGAGGCCTCGGTAGACGCCGAAGGCGCCGCCCCAGTCACGGTTCTCCTCACCGAAGGCGACCATCGTGGGGTCGATGGCAAAGCGGTGGAGCAATGCCTCGAAGATGGCGTCGCGGATGTTGTACAGCTTCAGCTTGGGCACCGGCTCGCCGTCCACGACGGCGGTGCGCTCCTTGCCTGCGATCTGCTTGACACGCGGGTTGTCGGCCAGATCTCCCAAAAGCTCTGGCTCGCGTTCGTCGAAGCGCTCGACGCGTCCGCCAGAGAACATGACACCGCCCACCATCTCGGAGCTCACCTCGACGCGTGGGCTCGCCTCGAGATCGATCGCCAGCCGGAACATGTCGAAGACCATCTCCTCGGCGGCGGTCCTTGCCTCGTCCAGCGTCGACTCCTTCACCGCTCCGGTGTCCAGGACGTGGGCGCGGAAGCTGGCGATGCAGTCCGCCGCTTGCCACTGTTCGATCTCCTCACGGCTGCGATAGCTCGACGCATCCGAAGGTGAGTGGCCGCTGTAGCGGTAGGTGAGTGTGTCCAACAAGACAGGGCCTTGTCCCTTTTCAAGGGTGACACGGGCCCGCTCGAAGGCGTCGACCACAGCGAGGGGGTTGTAGCCGTTGACCTCCTCGGCGTGCATCTGTTCGGGATTGACTCCGGCGCCGAAGCGGGCGATGGACTGCATTCCCGTCGTCTCGCCTTCGGGCTGGCCTCCCATGCCGTAGAAGTTGTTCATGCAGTTGAAGATGATCGGCAGCCCACCGCCGATGGAAGGGTCCCAGAGCTTGCGGTACTGGTCCATGGCGGCAAACGTGACGCCCTCCCACACCGGCCCGCAGCTGAACGAGCCGTCGCCGATGTTGGCAACCACGATGCCCTGTCGCCGGTTGACGCGCTTGAACAGTGCCGCGCCCGGAGCGATCGAACCCGAGCCGCCGACGATGGCGTTGTTCGGGTAGATGCCGAAAGCCGTGAAGAACGCGTGCATGGATCCGCCCAGCCCGCGGTTGAAACCGGCTTCGCGTGCAAACATCTCGGTGTAAGCCCCATACACGAAAAAGCGCTCCGCGAGCTCGCCGACCGGCCCGCTGTACGCCTTGGCGACGGGCGCAAGGACCGCTCCGTCGCGATAAGAGCGCATCACGTGCTCCAGGTCGTCATCACTGAACCGGCGGATGGCCGACAGCCCCTTGGCAAGGATCTCACCGTGGCTGCGGTGCGAGCCGAAGATGTGGTCCGCCGGGGTCAGCGAGTAGGCCATGCCCACCGCCGCCGCCTCCTGGCCGATCGAGAGGTGAGCGGGCCCGGCATGGTTGTAGGCGACGCCCTTGTACGCGCCCTTTGTCTTTATCTCGTTCAGGATCGTCTCGAACTCGCGGATCGCGCACATGTCGCGCCAGATGTGCACGAGGTCGTCGGGCGAATACCGGGCGCTCTCCTGTTCGATTGACAGGTTGTAGGCGTTGACGGGGATGTCCTTGAAGTGGAGTGCACCCGGACGGAACACCTCGTCGGGGACTACTGGTATGGACTTGGGCATCGACTCTCTCCTAGGCCACTGGTCGCTGAGCCTTGAGGATCGCTGCGTGCAGCGCCTCGGCTACGGTCGGGTGCGGGAAAATGACCTCGCTTGCTTGTGCCAAGGTCATCTCGGCTTCGATCATCGCTCCGGCGGCCACAATGAACTCGCTTGACAGGTCACCGATCGCGTGCACGCCGAGGATCTCGCCGTGCGCCGCACCAGCGAGCACCTTGACGATCCCGGTCTCTCTCACGTGCTCGACGAGGAAGCGCCCTGCAAGTGCCATCGGTACCACACCCTTGCGGTACTCGATGCCGGCCGCTTGCAGCTCCTCCTCAGTCTTTCCCACCATCGAAACCTCAGGGTGGGAGTAGATCACCGCGGGTATCGCGTCGTAACGCATGCGATCGGGTCTGCCGAACATCGAATTGACGGCCACGATCCCCTCGCGGACCGCCACATGTGCGAGCATGTGCCGCCCTGTCACGTCTCCGCAGGCCCAGATGTTGGGCACATTGGTGCGTCCCTGGTCATCGACGCGGATGCCTCGGGGAGAGGCGTCGACTCCCACCTCTTCCAGCCCGAGGTCGCTGACGATCGGAGCCCGGCCGGTGGCGTTGAGGATGTACGTGGCCGAGTCGCTCGCCGGGGCACTCCCGGCATCCTGGTAGTGAAGCGTGGAGCCCTCGATGCCGAGCACCGAGCAGGACAGGTGGAACTCGATGCCGCCGCGACGCAGGATCTTGAGAAGCTCGTCGCCGATGTCACCGTCGCAGCCGGAGGCGATCCTCGTCAAGGCCTCGTACACCGTGACCTGCGCGCCGATCTCGTGGAAGAAGGATGCGAACTCGAGGCCGATGTACCCGCCGCCGACAATCGCTATCCGCTCTGGCACCTCTTTGAGCTCGAAGGCAGAGGTGGAGTCCAGCACACGCTCGCCGTCGATGCCGGGTATGGGCGGGGTCGCCGGTCGCGAGCCTGAGGCGATGAGTATGTTCGCCGCTTCGTAGCGCTCGCCGGCGACCTCGACCGCATTGCGGCCGACTAGGCGACCCGTTCCGTTCAGCACCTCCACGCCGGTGCTGCGAAGCAGCGACGACACGCCGCGCTTCAGCGTGCCGACGACGTTGTCCTTGCGGACGAGGAGGGATGGCATGTCGAAGCTGGGCGCGTCGAGGATGATCCCGAAGGCGGCCGCTTCGCGGCACTCGCGGAACAGTCGGGAGGAGCGCAAGAAGGTCTTCGCCGGTATGCACCCGACATTGAGGCAGGTACCGCCCAACTCAGCCTTCTCGACAAGGGCAACGCTCTTGCCGAGACCACCTGCATGGGCGGCAGCCTCATACCCGCCCGGCCCGGCACCAATGACGATCAGATCGAACATAGCGACCGCACACTCGCAATCTTTTGCTTGACAACATTGAGGAATCTCGCCCCCGGGGCACCGTCGATCACCTGGTGGTCGAAGGTGGCCGAAAGGCCTATGACGTCGACGAACTCGACTCCGCCGTCGGGCATACGAACCGGCCTCAGCGTGATGGCGTCCACCCCCAGGATGGCTACCTGGGGCGGGTTGATCACCGGCGTGAACGACTCGACCCCGAGCCCGCCGAGGTTGCTCACCGTGAAGGTGGCGTCCACCATGTCGTCTGCGCCCAGAGTCCCCTCGAGCGCCCGAGTGGCCAGTGCGCTCATCCGGCCCGACAACTCCGCGACGCTCAGCTCCTCTGCGTGGTGGACGACGGGGACGACGAGCCCCCGCGGCGTGTCACAGGCAAAGCCCAAGTTGACGTGCGCTCGCTGATAGAGCCGACCTTCGATGAACTCTGCGTTGACTGCCGGCACTTCGAGCACGGCTCTGATCACGCAGAAAGCCACAAGGTCGTTGATCGTGATGTCGGGGGTGCCTGGTGGAGACGCCTTGATGTCCCGGCGGAGCGCCAGCAGGTTGGTCGCGTCTGCTGAGGCGTGGAGGGTGTACTGCGCAGTGCTCGCCAGCGACTCGCCCATGCGCCGGGCGATCCTCTCGCGCATGCCCGTGAAACGAAGCGGAGGGGGTACGAGGTCACTCGCGCGGACCATGCCGCCTAAACCCGAGCCCGCCCCACGGATCTCGTAACCGCTTTCCAGAAGGTAGCGAGCGGTTCGGCTGACCGGCACGGTTGAGCCGAGCTCAGCGCGAACGTCCCTCTCCAGGATGCGCCCACCGGGCCCACTGCCCGTTAGCGTCGCTGAGTCGAGGCCGCGTTCGGCCGCGAGCCGTCTCGCCCGCGGGCTCATACGGCCGACTGGAGCGACGATGCTCTCTGCGGGCACCACAGGTTGAGCCGCAGGCTGTGCCCCGTTGGATGCTCGGGATCTCGCCAAATTGGGCCCACCGTCACTTGCCGGCGCGACAGCGACCTGCCCCGCCACCGGTTGGGCACTGCCTGCGATCGCGCTCACGGGCGTTCCGGCCGTGACGGGCCGGACAGGCACCTTCGGGCGGTACTCCTCGAAGGATTCTCCCACTTCGCCGATAACGCACACGTTGGTGAAGACCGGGACCATGGCGCCGTCGTCGAAGAACAGCTCCAGCACGGTCCCGCCCTTGGGCGCAGTTAGGTCGAAGGTGGCCTTGTCAGTCTCCATCTCGGCGAGAACCTCGCCCGTTGAGACCACGTCGCCCTTGCGCTTGCGCCAAGCCACAAGCAGGCAATGCTCCACGGTGTTGCCCAGCTTGGGCATCTCGACTGGCGTCGCCACTTGCTCAGAACCTCCCGGCCGAATGGCTGATCGTGTCGTCAGCCAAGTTGGCCATCCGCAGGTGCGGGTGGCTGGCCAGCCACCCGCAACAGTTCCTTCTCGGCCTCCACGGACCAGTGACCGTCGTCCAGCTTGGACGCCACGGTCGGGTAGGCGCTGGCGAGCTCGGCGAGAGAGAGCAGCCCGAGGTCTCGTAGAGGCGGGTAGATCACGATCTTTCCCGCCATCGACCTGTCCTGCAGTGCCGCCAGGCCGTCCGCGGCACCGGCCATGCCGGAGACCGCGTCGACAGACAGGTTGGTGTCCAACCGGCCGTCGGCGATCCTTTGGAGGAGAACCTCCATGTCGCTTACGACCGACCCGCTCGATCCGAACATGTAGCACCGGCGCGCGATGTAGCTGTCGAGGTCGATGTCGCCTCGGGTGGCCACAGCGATCCCGGCAAAGATATTGATAAGACTGCGATCCTCGCTCCTGGCGATGGCTTCGGCGACCAGTGAAGGGACCGGCACGAGGATGAGGTGGTAGCTGAAGTTACCCACCACGGGCTCGCTGTTGGTGTTCAACAGCCGCAGGCTCACCCCGTTTGCCTGCGCGAGAGGCTCGGCCTTGAGCGCAAGAGCGCGCAGCCGAGCGTCGTCGAGGTCGGTGCCCACCACGGTGAGACCGTCCACGCTCGCGGACAGGCTACGGATGACGTGCATCTGACCCATCGGTCCGGCGGCACCGACAGCCAGCAAGGAGTCTCCCGGCCGCAACTGCCCCGAAGGTGGGATCGTGGAATAGGAGTCAGCCGCCGACGACCCGACGGTACCGATCCAGCGCGTCGTCTCGTAATGAATTCGGCCGACCCCCACAGACACCGGCGTCCCGATCGTGGCACCGCCCAGGACGACATTGATGATCCCGCCGACGGCGAGTTTGTCGTTGAGCACTTCGATCGTCGCCTTGGACGCTCCGAAATACACGATGTCGTCGAAGCCGGCGTCCGACAAGTCGCGGACGTGGCCCGCACGTGTCACCACTACGCCGGGGCCGGCCCAGGCAAAATCAGCCTCGGCCGCCCCTACGACGGTCACGAAAGCCGGCGGTTGACCGGGCTGAGCCGCCTCGGCGAGGCCCGACACCTCGTGCCCGTCGTCAACGACGACTGCAAGGTGTCCACCGGGCGCAAGCGCGCGCCGGTTCCCAGTGGAGTAGGAGTTCTCGACGCATGCCCACGGTTCCACCAACGCGACCGCTGACGCGCTCGGTTCCTCTGGCACAGGGATCAGCGACCGGACACCCGTGGGGTCCACGACGACGCGTTCGTCCATGAGCACGTACTCCTGGAGGCCGCCCTCGAAGTTGTACCCGAAGGCAGCGTTGGAGCCTTTGGTTGGCAGGCTACGGTAGTCGGTCTGCACGAGGCAGCGCTCGCCGACCCGGTGCCGGGTGACGCCGCTGCCCACAGCGACGATCCGGCAGCAAATCTCGTGTCCGGGAACTGTCGGCAGCTCACCGGGCACGTAGCTCGGGATCTGCCCGAGAACTTCGGGGGAGATACCGGACACGACCTCGCCCTTACGGGGATGGGCGGAGAATTGGTTCCACAGCTTGAGGTCTGAGAAACACAGGCCTACGGCCTCAACCTTGACGACGATCTGGTGAAGGCCCGGGCGCGGAACTTCCTTGGCGGTGTTGAGCAGGAGACGTCCCGGGCCGACCAATTGAACGGCGTTCTGTGTGGCCGGAAGAGCGTCGTCGTCTTGGTGTCGTGTCATCATGTCCGTCTGGCGTGATCGTGTGTGATCGGAGTCGCTCTTCTCGTGCGCCTCCGTACCATATGGGATCGTAGACGACCGCTACGACCTCCCGACAATTGAGACTAATGGAGCATTACCTGGCCCCCGGTCACAGGTAACGCCTGGCCCGTCTCGTACTCCTGTTCGACCAAGTAATAGATGGCTTTCATGACGTCGGCCGTCGTGCACCCGCGACGCATCGGCACCTTGTCGGTGTAGTACCTCTTCACGTCTTCCACTGTCTGAGCACCGGGGACCTTCCCGGTGTCTAAGTACTGAACGAATAGCCCAGTCTTCGGGTCCGACCACAAGGGTCCATCCAGGAAGTTGCCGGGACAGACGGAGTTCACTTTGATGCCGTCAGCCACAAGCTCGAGGGCGAAGGACTGGGTCAGGCCAACTCCGCCAAATTTCGAGCCCGCGTAGGCGAAATTCTTCTCCGACCCTGCGAGACCCGATTTCGAGTTGATTTGTATGATGTCGCTCCAGTGATCCGGGCGTAAACGACGCGGGATCGCCATCACCGGGACGGCCTTTTGCACACACAGGAAGTAGCCCTTGTAGTTCACAGCCGTCGACAGGTCGAAGTCCCCCTCGGTCTGAGTCTTCACGCTGGCGGCCCTGAGCACGCCCGCATTCGAGACCAGCAGGTCCAGGCCGCCGTAGGCGCGCACGACCTGGTGTATCAGCTCGTCGACCGACGCTGGGGCGGCGACGTCGACGGGAAAGCCCATCGCCCGCCCGTCCCCCCACTCCTGGGAAAGAGTCCCGGCCGCCGCCTGTGCGCCTACATCGTTGACATCGGCCATGGCGACATGTGCACCCTGCGAAACGAGGCCCTGAGCTATTTCCAGACCGAAGCCCTGCGCCGCGCCGGTAACAAGTGCCACCTTGCCCCCGACACGTCCGGCGCGGTGGGCGGGCGAAGCAACCTGTCGCCTGTAGGACTCGACCTCCCATTCCTCGATGAAGTGTCGCAACTCCTCACCGAGCGGTTCGATGCCGCCGAGCCCCACGGCGCCAGCCATGACTTCGATTGCGTCCCTGTAAACCTGGCGCACGGCGTCGGCTGCCGACCAGGTGTCGCCAGCGGCGAACAGTCCGAGTCCTTTGACCATCACCACGTTGGGCAAGGTCTGGTATCTGCGCTGGTAGTCACCGACGGCGTCAGTGAGGCGTATCACAAGGTCACCTCCCGCCTCGGCCTCAAACCACAAGGGGAAGGACTTGCAGTAGACGATCTGGTCCGGGCAGAGAGGGCCGAGAGCCGTCACCGCCTCTGCGTCGGTCGCGCCGGCCAAGCGGATCGTCGCGGGTGAATCGTCGAACGTGACGACCTTTAGAGCTTCGCCCGCACTCAAGAGCACTCGCAACGCCGGCGCGATCATGTTGACGATCTCGCGTGACCGAGCCCGGTCCGCCGTGGTCACAACGCCAAAAGGCTGAGGAGACCTGGTCGGTGCCAGTACTCGCTCGAGCTCCTGGAACAACCAGTCGGTGTGGGCCCGTATCTCGTCAGGCGTTTCCCCACTGACAACCAGGCCGTGGTTGCCCATGACCACGGCGCGAGGGCCTTCACGACCGGTTCTCTCCCGGTAGTCGCAAAGGGCCCGCTCCAGGGTCTTGGCAAGCAGGAAGCCGGGATCGACCGGGTCGACCCAGAGCACCTCGTCACCCAGCTCACGTCGGAGTATCGCGTCGCCGTCGCGAGCGCAACTGAAGGTGTTGACGAGCGTCGGGTGGGTGTGCACGACGAAGCGGTTCGGAATCAGGTGGTGAAGCACCGCCTCGACCGAGGGACGTCTCGCTATTTGCGGTTCGACGCGAGCGGCGAGTACCGCTTCTTTGAACTGCTCCTCGCGTTCTTTACGATCGGTGCTGAGAGTGCTTTCCAACAGCGTCTGCAGCGCCCCCCTGTCCAGCTCGACGATTCCTTCGAGGCTGATAGTGGCGAGCGCGTAACCGCTCGCCTTGACGAACAGACGGTCACCTATCTTCACGGAGGTGTTGCCTCCGCCGGCCAGCACGAACTGCGGGTCAGATCCGTAGTAGTGGGACAGGTCGAGCAGATGCTGGAGCGGGCTCTCGTTCGCCGCGAACGACGGCCACGACCGCCCTGTCGCAGTCACTTTGCCGTCCTCAGTGTCGCAGCGTGCGTTTGTCCCACGGCGGCGGTGGTGTCGCCCGGTCGCGCGAAGGCGTCGATGACCATGGAGCCCAACCGTGCCAGGTCGTCGATTCGCTGGTCGCGGCTCGTGAAGGCCTGATTCAGGCTGCCTGTTGCATCCACGTAGCCAATATGACCGCGTGCCGACAGGTACTGGTGCGCTGCAATCACGCAAGCTCCTTCCCAGAACAGTTCCGCCGCGTGTTCGGAGACCGGCACACGACCTTTGCACTCAGGAGTTATCGGCACCAGATCGAGCGTGTTGTGCTCAGTGCCTCCCAGCACGACGATCCCGGCGCTGCGCAGCGCGTTCGTGTAGCGGTCCACCGTGGTGCTGGCGTTGCGGCTCGGGATGACTTCCGCACACCAGATCCCTCGGGCGATCAGCGCCTCGACGAGGTCGTCGACCGACTCCTCGAACTGGCACACCGGTGATGCGCCGTCGGCCAGGATGGGGTAGCACGGTACACCGCCGAGGGCGAGAACCAGCGCATAGGCCATGTCAGCGTCGAGGACGGATTCCTCGACGTAGGCGGGCTTGCCAGCCTTCATCAGTTGCGAGCGGATCAGGTTCTGCACCGTTACCGGGTCGTCGGGTGCCGCGCATTCGACACCCAATAAGCGCCGCAGCGTAACGGCACGCTCTGCTTCGGCGACCTGGGCGAACAATGCTTCCTGGAATGCTTGGGCGACATGGCGCTCTTGCAGGTACACCGTGTCCGCGGGCACCGCGTAGCGACGCGCCAGCACCGAACGGATCGACGCGGGGCTGACGTCGACGCCGACGCCATCGTCGTGCACAAGTGCGCTCACCTGCTCGATCATCTTGTCTATCCGCGCGCCGTCGGCGTCGCGGATCTCCTCCATCAGCCGGTGGGCGTCCGGGGGCATTTGAGCAAAACGTGTGATCCCTTTCCCGCACAGGTACATGCGCCCGGGGTTGTCGGGATCGTTGACCTTGATGCCTGCGGCCCTGAGCTCTTCGACCCGGCTGATTATCTCGACTCCGAAGAGGGGAAACACGCCCTGAGAGCGACCGGAGGCCGCGAAGCGTGCGTAGATGGAGAAGTCGTAGTAGTTACTCGAGCCCAGGACCTTGAGCCCGGCATCTGCGGCTAAGTCGACCGCTTGTTCGACAGTCGTGAACGCTGAGAAGTTGGGTGGAAGATGAACGTGGGTGTTGACCCTTGGGCTCCTGCTCAGCGCACGGTCCTGCGTCTCGGTCCGGCCCGGGTCGGGCGCACTCTGGGTGACTGCGGTTGGCGACTGGGTGAGTTCAGAGAAGCCAGCCGACATGAGGTCGGGCAATTCGCGAAGTATCACGAGAGGGTCGGGGATCTCTACACTGGCCGCTGCCTCGGCCGTCGCTCGAGCTTGGGGCTGCATCGGCGTTATTCCCCGGCAGATGGCAGGACGACCCGGGCCTGCGCACGCTGCCACGTGTCTTCCTGTCCCGATGGGTGGTAAATGGTGCATTCCGTGCTGGCCCGGACGACCGCCCGCATCTCGGTGAGACTCCCCACGAGGGCACCGTGGGCCCTCGCCTGCACGAGCAAGCTCCCGAGTGTGGTCGCTTCCGCCGGGCCGGCGATGACCGGCAGCCCCAGTGCGTCGGCAGTGAGCTGGCAGAGCAGACGGTTGCGAACGCCGCCGCCTACGAGGTGAACCACATCAACGTCCCGCCCGGTCAGAGCGCGCGCTTCGTTGATCGTGCGTCTGTGAGCGAGAGCGAGGCTGTCCAGGATGCATCGAACGAGAGCTGCACGCGTCTGCGGCTGTGGCTCACCGGATCGGGCGCAGATTTCTGCTATCCGGCGAGGCATGTCTCCCGGAGGCAGGAACACGGGGTCGTCGACGTCTATGAGCGACCGCAGTCCGGGCAATCGAGCCGCTTCGGCGATCAGGCCCTCGAGGTCAGCCGGTTCGCCTGCGCGCTCGAAGGCCGCGATGCACTCCTGAAGGATCCACAGGCCCATGACGTTGCGCAGGTACCGAACGGTGCCATCGACCCCGCGCTCGTTGGTGAAGTTGGCACGGCGGCTCGCTTCGCTGAGCACCGGTCGATCCAGCTCAAGGCCGACCAGCGACCACGTTCCGGAGGCTATGAAGGCGAACCGCTCCGAGACAGCCGGGACGGCGACGACCGCCGACGCCGTGTCGTGCGAGCCCACCGCAGTGACACGGACGGGTCCGGCGAGCTCGGTCTCACGCATCACCTCGGGAACGAGGTCGCCCACCGCGTCGCCGGGGTCTCGGAGAGCGGGAAACAGGTCGCTGCGAATGCCCAGCTGGTTCATCAGCTCGACGTCCCAGCGTCCCGTCTCGATGGACAGCAGCTGGGTGGTTGATGCGTTGGTCACCTCGGCACCGACCTTACCGGTGAGCCAGTACCCGAAGAGGTCGGGCATCAAGAGCAGTGTCTTAGCGGCCTCGAGCTGGGCCGTGCCTGCGGCCGCGACGAGCTGGTACAACGTGTTGAACGGCAACAGCTGGATGCCGGTGCGCCGGTAGAGATCGGCCGCGGGGATCTGCTTGAGGACAAACTCGATAATGCCCTCGGTGCGGCGGTCCCGGTAGTGGACCGGGTTACCGAGCAGTCGCCCATCGGAGTCGAGGAGCCCGAAATCGACACCCCAGCTGTCGATCCCCACCGAATCCAGCCTGTCGCAATGCCTCCCCGCCTTTCGCAGACCGTCGAGGATGGATCGGTACAGGCCAAGCGCGTCCCAGTGCAACATGCCGCCGACGGTCACCGGCCCGTTCCAAAAACGGGCCACTTCCGACACGCGGAGCTGCTGATCCTGCACCACTCCGAGCACCATGCGGCCGCTGGACGCGCCGAGATCGATCGCGACGTGGTGGGTCGTCGGTGACATCTAAGCCGTACAGGTAGCGGTCACGCCATCTCCGCACGGCACGTCCCGAATCGGAGTCAAGATGCAGCGGCGCCTGAGCATGCCGGCGGCTTGCTCCGCCCTTCTCGCTTGGCAGGGAACGTAGGGCAGGTCGTGAACGTCAGGGCTGGTCACCATCCTCTCTTTCAGGAGCCCCATCCCGCCTGGCTACCCTCGGCCCTGAGCTCGACTATTCGCTCGGCATAGCCGGAGCGGGCGTAAGCCGCGAGAGGATCCGGGTCCAAGTCCATACTCTCGCGGACTTCTGCCAGAAGGGGCCGCACGTCGGTGTTGTATGCGTCCATCAAGACGCCGTGCGCACCGAGCACGTCGCCGGCCTCCTGGCGCTCTCGCAGCGCCTCGCGATCTACGAGCAACGCTTTGGCGGTCGCCTCCTGCACATTCATCACAGAGCGGATCTCGGCCGGGATCTTCGCCTCCAGGTTGTGACACTGGTCGAGCATGAAGGCCACGCCGCTGTCCTGGTCGAGGGCCGACGCGGCAACGATCTCGTTCATGATCCGGAAGAGCTGAAACGGATCCGCGGCACCGACCATGAGGTCGTCATCGGCATAGAACCGGCTGTTGAAGTGAAAGCCCCCCAGCTTGCCGGCCCGCAGCAACACCGCCACGATGAACTCGATGTTCGTGCCCGGGGCATGGTGACCGGTGTCGACCAACACCTGTGCACGATCGCCAAGGCGAATGCAGTGAGCAAAAGAGGTACCCCAGTCGGGTACGTCGGTGCTGTAGAAAGCCGGCTCGAAGAACTTGTACTCGAGCAGCATCCGCATGCCCGAAGGAAGCGAGCCGTACACCTCGGCAAGGGCCTCCGCCATGCAGTCCTGTCGCCTGGCGATGCTGTCCTGACCCGGGTAGTTGGTGCCGTCCGCAAACCACAGGCTCAAGATCGTCGAACCGGTCGCCTTCGCCACCTCGACACACTCCTGGAGATGCCCTATGGCACGACGGCGCACCGCCGGGTCCGGGTTGCAAACGCTGCCCAGCTTGTAGTCGAGCTCCTGGAACACGTTGGGGTTGACAGCGCCGATCTCGACTCCGACGCTCCGGGCGTGTTTGGCCAGGCTCTCGTAGTCGTCGACACGATCCCACGGGATGTGGATGGCCACCGACGGGGCGATACCGGTGAAACGGTGTACCTGGGCGGCGTCGTCGATCTTCTCGTAAGGGTTGCGCGCCACCCCGGGCTGGGGGAACACCTTGAACCGGGTGCCAGAATTACCGTAGGCCCAGGAGGGCGTCTCGATCCGCTGCCGACGCAGGGCTTCTCGAACTGCAGACAAATTGGTCATTTTCCTCATCTTCTCATCTGATGGCGGGCGTCTCGCACTGCGTTGTCCACCAGGACGGGTGAGTTTCAGTCAAGGTGGAATATTTCCGGAATGGGCACGATGCCGCGATCGGGAGGTCCGCCGCCGAGCCCTACGAAGTACTCGGCCATCTCGGCCTGCCAGCGTGCGTTCACAGAGGTCGACTCCATGGCCCGCTGAGCCTGTTCCAGGTTCTCGCATTCGAAGTAGCCGGTCAGCAGACCGGTCGAGTCGAGAAAGAGAGAGTAGTTGCGCCAGCCGGCAGCCGAGAGCGCGTCACGCATCTCCGGCCACACCGATGCGTGCCGATCCCGGTATTCAGCAAGGCGGTCCGGGTCTACCCGGAGATGGAAGCAAATACGTTGCATTGGGGATGTCAGGACTTTGGGAGACGAAGGGCGCAGGCCTAAGCCTGCGCCCTTCGGGACTCACTTAGAAGTTGAACTGCGCGATGTTCGACTTGTTGAAGATGAACGGCATGCCGAGAAGGACGGTCTGGTCGGGACCAACCGTGTACTTCCCAAGCTTTCCAGCGGTGAATTTCTGACCCACAGCGTTGGTGATGACGCCAGAGGCGAAGTTCACGGCCGCGTACGCCGCCAGGTAGCCGAGGTCAGCCGGGTTCCAAAGGGCGAACTCCGGGCAGGTCCCGTCAAGGACGTACTTCTTCATGGCCAAAGGCGTGCCCAGGCCGGTGAGGTGGACAATGCCGCGGTACTTGGCGGTGTCCAGGACCGCTGCCGCTGCAGCGATACCGACGGTGGTCGGCGAGATGATCCCCTTGAGGTTCGGGTACGCCGTGAGCAGGCCCTCAGTGACTGTCGTCGAGGTGGCCGTGTCGTCCATGCCGTAGACGATCTTGACGAGCTGGATCTTGGGGTACTTCTTCAGCTCTTGCTTCATGTAGCCGATCCAGGCGTTCTGGTTCGTCGCCGTGGGCGCTGCAGAGACGATTGCGAGCTGACCGGCGTCGCCCATCTCCTTGGCAATGATGTCAACCTCGATGTCTCCGATGCCCTGCGAGGTCGCCTGCTCGATCCAAAGGTCGCGGCACGCGGGAGCGTCAGAGTCGTACGTGACGACTGTGACCCCTCTAGCCATGGCTCCCTTGAGCGTCGGGCAGAGCGCGTCAGGGTCGGTGGCCGAAACGATCAGAATGTTGGCGCCCTTGGTTATGGCACCCTCGATGGCGGGGATCTGCGAGCTGGGTGTCGCAGCGGTCCCGCTGGTCTCGGTGCCGAGTTCGCCCAACGCCCTCAGGGCGAAGAGCGCTCCACCGGTCTTGACGCTGTCGGAGGTGGTGAAATACGAGTTGCCGAGGTTCTTGGGGATCACGAACGCCTTGAGGCCCTTCTCCAGGGGCCGGGTTGCGTTGACAACCCGAGGCGAGGAAGCCGCCGTCGCCACGCCGGACACGGCAACCATGCTGGCTATCGCAAGGCCGACCGCCACCGCACCCAGCAGCGAGACCCGTAGACGGCTCTTAATAGGGTTGTTCATAAGCTGAAGCCTCCATTTCAGTTCCGACCGGCAAGAGTCGGTTGGATTACGGTTGCATGTATAAGCAGCCAATTGGAACTGTACAGCGGCATTGAATCGTTCGCAATAGGCTAATTCTATCGGTGCGGGTGCCGTACGATGCGCTCACGATTCCCCGCCAGGCACGAAACAATGGCAGGAACAAACCCTGAAGGGCATCGCGCCAACGCGGGCCAGAGTCACTTCCGCGACACGGCCCAACAGCTCACGACTCCACTCCCCGGCGATCCAAAAAACGTCGCAGCAGATTATGTCCCCGCTGGTGGAGGACACATAGCCCGACACCAGCTCAAATAGAGGGGCCTCCCCGCCCAACCTCGTTACCGCTGTCGCTTGCTTCTAATGGCCGCGCCACCGACCCGCTGTGGACAATTGCCGCTTCCGGTACCTGTTGTTTTCGCAGGCGGTGACGTCCGGCACGGAACCGCGCTCGGAACTCTGGCACGCTGGGCACCAGCACGCTGAGCAACAACAGGCCGCCTATGACGATGCCACTCGCCTGCTGTGGGAAGCCCGTGAGCAACAGAGCATCCAACAAGCCGGAGTAGATGAGTACGGCAAACACGACACCGACCATGGAACCCTTGCCGCCGAAAATTGACACGCCGCCCAAAAGGACGATTGCAACGACGGAAAGGACGAGACCCGTCCCGTTGTCATACTCGGCGGTGGAGAGCCTGAATGTGTAAAGGATTCCGGCGCCCGAACAGACGACACCGGACACGATGTACAGGATCATCTTGGTCCGCTTGACGCGGAGTCCCGAGAAGATGGCCGCCTCCTGATTGGCCCCCATGGCAAACAGAGATCGACCGAAGGGGGTGAAGTGCAACACAACCCCAAAGATGATTGCCAGTACGAAGAAGATCACTGTCGAGTACGACAAGCCGATGCCGGGCACGCCGTACACTCCGAGGTTGGTGTATGTGGCGGGAAAATTCGAGACAATATTCGAACCGAGAAGGATCTCGGCGATACCCGCATAAAGCAACATCGTGCCGATCGTCACGGCGATCGAAGGCAGACCCACCCGCGTGACGAGGAAACCGTTGAAAGCCCCCAGGAAGGCGCCGCAGATCAGGACCACGACGATGACCGCGGGCATTGGCCAGCCGTGCATCCAAAGGAGCCCCAGCAGGCTGCTCGCGAGGCCGAGCGTCGACGAGACCGAGAGGTCGATCTCGCCGGTCACGATGATCAGTGTCATGGGGAGGGCCATGATGGCGAGCTCGCCGTTGGACAGCCCCATGTTGAAAAAGTTGTAGTTGGTGAGGAACTCAGGAGACAGCACCCGCCCCACGATGAACACGGCTACGAAGGTCGCGAACAGCGCGACCTCCCAGCGCGCCAAGCCCCGGATGCCAAAGGAGCGGGCTGACCCGGTGCTCGCCGGCTGAGGCTCGCCGGTCCCGGACGTCAGTGATCCCGGTAGCTCAGCGCCCGAAGACGTCGGCGTCACGGTCGAGACGTCGGTGGCGACCACTGGCTCAGGGTTCATGTCGGAACGTCCGTTTCCTCATGACCTCGGCGAGCCGGAGAGCAATCCCCCGGTCCAGGGTGATGGCGAGAACGAGAAGAAGACCGTCAAAGGCTGGATCCCAGAACGGCGACACGCCGAGGGCATACAGGGCAGTGGCGATGGTCGAAAGGAGAAGAGCGCCGAATGCAGCTCCCGCCGCGCTGCCTCTTCCGCCGAAGATGGCGACACCACCTACCACTACCGCCGTGACAACCGTCAGCTCGTAGCCGGTCCCCGCAGTGGAATCGACCGTCCCGTAGAACGACGCCCAGATGACTCCCGCGAGCCCAGCGATGGCACCGCTGATCGCGTAAGCGCTGAAAACGCGTCGCGCGATCGGGATTCCGACCAGGCGGGCCGCCTCGGGATTCGACCCAATGGCGTAGAGCTCACGTCCCGCCCTGAACGAGCGGAGGGAGTAGGTGCCGATGGCGATGATGATGGCCACGCAGATCGTGATGTAGGGAACACCGACCACCGAGTCGGAACCGATCGCAGAGAAGTGCGCTGGCAGCGAACTCGCGACGACTTCTCCGCCGCCGATGATCGAAATGTCGACACCTCGAATGATGTAGAGGGTCGCGAGGGTCACGACCAGTCCGGGCACACGGGCAAACGCGGTAATAGCACCGTTGACAACACCGCATGCGAGGCCAATCCCGATGCCCACGAGGAAGACGACAGGGATCGGAATCCCATGCACCTGCCCGAAGAGGTCGGAGGAGACGTAAGCGGAAAGACCGAGCACCGATCCGACGGAGAGGTCCATTTGCCGGCTGACCACAACCATCGTCTCGCCTAAGGCCAACAGCGCATAGATCGTGGCGTTCAGCAGGACGAACTTGATGTTCTGCTGTCCCAGGAACCGGGGCTGAATACCCGTGGTCACCGCGATGAAAACGATCAGGACGACGATGATCCCGTACTCTCGAAGACGAAAGACCGTGTCGACCAGTCGTTGCGGACTGCCACTGGCTTGTATCAGGGCTGTGTCCTGGCTGCTCATCTCTGGCACCAGCTACCGCTAGGCCCGAAGGTCGGTCGTGTGTTCATGGCGCACGGTGTCCCGGCGCATCGGTCGTCACGAGACCGGGGGCGTCGTGAATCTGCCCCGTGGCCGCGGCCACGATGCGTTCCTCGGAAACCTCGCTGTGAGAGAACTCGGCGGCAAGCCGCCCCTCCCGCATGACGAGGGTCCGGTTGCCCATCCGCAGGACCTCAGGGAGCTCCGAAGAGATCATCAAAATCGCGACGCCTTCCTCGGCGGCGAGCCTCTCCAACAGTCGGTGTACCTCAGCCTTCGTCGCCACGTCGATGCCTCGCGTCGGCTCGTCGATGATGAGAAGCGACGGGTTGCGGCCAAGCCATTTCGCAAGTACGAGCTTTTGCTGGTTACCCCCGGACAAGGTGGAGGCGTTACCACTTAGCTTCCCGTACTTGAGCCGTAGCCGGCTTGCCCAGTCGGCTGCGAAGCCCCGTTCGAGGGCGCCCCAAATGAGACCCTTTCGTTTCAGGTGGTCATGGGACGCAAGGGCGATATTGCGGTCGATCGCCATCGCCATGACCAGACCCTGCTGGCGCCTGTCCTCGGGGACGAAGCCGACGCCGGCCGCGATCGCGTCAGTCGGCGACCCCGATCGCAGCGGCCGCCCTTTGACCGACACGCTCCCGGCGTCACGACGGTCGATCCCGAAGATGGCCCGAGCCACCTCGCTGCGACCGGACCCGACAAGGCCGGCAATCACGACGATCTCACCGGAATGCACGCTGAAGGACACGTCGGTGAAGACGCCTTCACGACTCAGATGCTCCACGGCGAGGACCACATCGCCAATCTGCTGGCTGGCCCCCGCGGACCGGTCGACTACTTCGCGACCGACCATCGCCTGCACGAGGTCGTCTGCGACGAGGCCGGCGAGCGGCTTTGTGAACACGTGGCGACCGTCGCGCATCACCGTGACCCGCTGACAGATGTCGAAAACCTCCTGCAGGCGGTGCGAGATGAAGAGCACCGCTGTGCCCTCACGACGGAGCAGTTCGACGATCTCGAACAGGCGGTCCACCTCATGGGCAGACAGCGCTGCAGTTGGCTCGTCCATCACGATGATCGACGCGTTCAGCGAGAGCGCCTTCGCGATCTCCATGATCTGTTGGTCGGCGACCGAGAGCCCTTTGGCGATCCGCCGGGGGTCCAGCCGGACGCCGAGACGCTCGACGATGACGGCAATCTCCTCGTTCATCGTCTTGAAGTCGATTCGGCGCCCGCTGCGCAGGGGTTCGCGACCGATGAAGACGTTCTCCGCGACGCTCAGGTCCGGGAACACCGATGCTTCCTGGTGGATAACGGCTATTCCAGCCGCGCGAGAAGCGGCGGGGCCGTCCAGCCTCATTTCCCGGCCGTTGACCAACAGGCGACCGGAGTCGGGCATGTGTACGCCAGCCAGGATCTTGACCAGGGTCGATTTGCCGGCACCGTTCTCGCCGACAAGACCGTGCGTCTCACCCCAGTGCAGCTCGATATTGCCATCGACAAGCGCGTGCACGGCACCAAAGGACTTGGTCGCATGCTCGAGGATCAGAGGGGGACCGGGTGCCTTTTCGCCCAATCCCGGGGCTCCGTCGAGCACCGCCTGCTGAACAGCACCTCCGGGACCACGATTTCCCTCGTAAGCGACCCTTTGCAAGCTGCTCGGGGAGTTGTCGGGGGGCAGGCCGCCGACCGTCATCTCGACGTGCTCTTCCGCAAGTCACCCTCCGCCCCGATGCCCCCGTGCTCCGAAGTGTCGGTGTGCCGGCCGTCGCACAGCTCCGCGTGCTGTCCCTGTGTTGCGACAGACACCGTCGTGTACCGTGACGAGCACGATGTCATTGCCATTTCTCCAGCCCGTACATCCTGCCAGTCCCACGACATTCCTCGGTCCCAGCCTTCTTCTGCGAGGGAATGAATCGTTTCAAGACGGGCACGCAACACACAAGCCGTTGCGGTCCGCTGGAACAGCCGCCATAGGTTCCCGAGCAAAGGAGGTCCAATCCACCTTGCTCACAGTCTTACGGGTCCGAACGCTAACGAGGTGACTATTCCCTGTCAAGGCAGCAGACGATGACAAGGGACCGTTCATCCGAGGGCGATCACGACTTGGTTCCAGATGAGAGCGCGGCGTCAGCCGAGAGGCGTCGGTCGGGCGCTTCCGGGGTCGGACGCACGCCTGCACAGCGGCGGGTCACCATCCGGGAGGTCGCCAACATCGCCAAGGTCTCCCTCGGCACCGTATCGAACGTGCTCAACAAGCCCTCGGTCGTGGCCCCTGACACTCGTAAGCGGGTTCTCGACGTGATCGACGCCACTCGGTTCGTTCGCAATACGGCGGCGCACCAGTTGAGAGTGGGCAAGAGCCGCACGATCGGCGTCGTCCTGCTTGACATCGCCAACCCCTTCTTCACTGAGATAGTCCGCGGCGCTGAGCACGTGCTGCGGGAACAGAACTACGTCCTGATGGTCTGCTCAACCGACGAGTCGGCGAGACGCGAGCAGCGCTACCTGCGCGTGCTCGAGGAGCATCGGGTGGACGGCCTCCTCGTGTCCCCGGTCGACAGCGACCTGGAGAGTGCGGTTGCGATTGCGGCCCGCGGGATCCCGACGGTGCTGCTGGACCGGGACGGCAGCAGCCGCGGGCTGTGCTCCGCTGCGGTGGACGACATCCGAGGTGCCGAACTGGCCGCCGACCACCTCTTCGATATGGGGCACCGGGCGATCGCACTCGTCAACGGCCCGACTACGATCCGGCAGTGCATCGACCGCTTGGAGGGGGCTAAGCGGTCGGCACGACGGGCTGGTCCACGCGGCCGGGTCTCGCTCCAAGAGATCGTGGTAGGCGCTCTCACCATTGACCGTGGCGAGGGTGCCGTGGCGGCGCTGCTCGCCACCGAGCCCCGTCCGAGCGCGGTGATGTGCGCCAACGACCTTCTCGCCTTCGGAGTGCTTCGGGGGCTCGCCGCGGCCGGGGTCGCCGTTCCCGACCAGATGGCTGTCGTCGGCTATGACGACGTGGTATTCGCCTCTATGTTGTCGCCCTCGCTCAGTTCTGTACGCCAGCCCAAGTACGAGCTGGGGGTCGCCGCCGCCGAACTGCTCCTCGAAGAGGTAGCCGGCGCCACCCACGAGCATCGGGCCGTTCGTTTCGAGCCCGAGCTCGTCGTACGCGCTTCGAGCACGCCCCGACCCGGAACGCCTCACGGACGATCGTGACCTCACGGATGCTCAATATTCGCTTGCGACCCTCGAACCGGCCGGGAAGGCACGAACAGAACAGATCAACTGGATCGCGACCGCTCCTGCCACCAGGCGTCGAGACGTCGCAAGATCTCCTCCTCGTCCAGCAGTCCTTCGTCCAGACGGATCTGCAACAGGAATTGGAGTGCTGCGCCCACTTCGCGCCCGGGAGGGATGCCGAGACGCGCCATCACCGCGATGCCGTCCAGTTGCGGGCGTATGGCCTCCAGCTCCTCAAGCTTGCGAAGCTCGACGAGGCGTTGCTCAAGTTCATCAATTCGTAGGCCGAGCTCTCTTGCCTTGGCTTCGTTGCGCGTCGTGCAGTCGCAGCGGGTGAGCTCGTTCAGACGGCCGAGCAGCGGGCCTGCGTCGTGGGCGTAGCGGCGTGCGGCCGAATCGGTCCAACCCATCTTGTAGGTGTGGAACCGCAAGTGAAGCTCTACCAACCTCGCCACGTCGTCGATGACGTCGGTGGGATAGCGAAGCTCCTGCATTCTCTTGCGGGTGAGCCTCGACCCGACAACGTCGTGGTGGTGAAAGTGGACCCCGCCTGCACTTATCGAGCGCGTCGCGGGTTTGCCGATGTCGTGAAAAAGCGCGGCTAGACGAAGGATCCTCTCGGGGCTTGTCTTTTCGACAACGGCGATCGTATGAGCAAGGACGTCCTTGTGACGCTGAATCGGGTCCTGCTCAAGAGCCAGGGCCGGCAGTTCGGGCAGGAATTCGTCTGCCAGCCCAGTATTGAGGAGAAACCAGAGCCCTGCTGACGGACGGGGCAACACGAGCAACTTGTCAAACTCGTCCCTGATTCGCTCCCTCGAAACGATCGCGAGACGGGAGTGCATTGCCTCCACCGCAGCTACAAGCTGAGCGTCCGGCTCCAGCTCGTAGCCAGCGACGAATCGGGCGGCTCGGAGCATGCGCAGGGGATCGTCCGAAAAGGACACCTCGGGTTCGAGCGGCGTGCGCAAGCGCTTTTCCGCCAGATCGGTGATGCCGTTGAACGGATCAATCAGAACGAGGTCCGGCAAGCTGAGGGCCATGGCGTTCACCGTGAAGTCCCGGCGCGACAGGTCGGTCTCGATGTCGCTGCCGAACCTCACTTCGGGCTTGCGTGATTCCGGCACGTAGACCTCGGCCCTGTGGGTCGTGATCTCGAAACGGCGCCCCGCGCGCATGATTCCGATGGTCCCGAATCGCTTGCCCTGGGTCCATAGGGCGTCACCCAGATCGGAGACCAGCTCCTCGATCTCGTCAGGCGTCGCGTCCGTGGTCAGGTCGATGTCGACCTCCGGCCCGGCTTCCACACCACCGGGCCGCCCTGCGATGCCGTCCCGCACGGGGCCACCTACGAGGAAGACCTTCTTGCCGGCGGACTGGAAACGTTCCGCTACCGGCAGAGTCGCCTCAAGAACCGGGCGGAGCCGCTCGGGGACCACGGTCGAAGAAGTCGGCTTGCGGCTCATCTGGTGAACGCCGCCCGATGGTATCGCCCAGCCGTCGCTATGACCTCACGTGCCTGTCGTGTGGTCTGGCCCCTCGAAGCGGGCTCCGGGCGATAGTCCACTCCGCCGAGCGCAGCCACGCATGCCCCTACGCAGAGGGCCAGCGAATGGAGGTCGTAGCCTCCTTCGAGAAAAGCGACAAGACGACTTCGCGCTACCAAGTGCACCGCTTTGGAAGCCAGGTCTGCGAAGTCGCCCGCGGTGAGCCCAAGATCCGTCAGCGGATCGGCGCGATGAGCGTCAAAGCCGGCGGAGATCAGCAACCATTCCGGGGCGAATTCCTCGGCCAGTGGCGCGATGACGTCGTCGAACGCCAGACGATAGGCGTCGCCTGCAGTGCCGGCAGGAAACGGCAGATTGACCGTCGCACCCATCCCCGCGCCCGCGCCGACTTCGCTCAGTGATCCGGTGCCGGGGTAGAAGGGGAACTGATGGAGCGAAACGTAAAGAACCTCAGAGCTCTCGTAGAAGATCTCCTGGGTCCCATTGCCGTGGTGCGCGTCCCAGTCGAGCACCATCACCCGCTCACCACGCGCGGCGATCGATCCGGCCGTAACGGCCACGTTGTTGAACAAACAGAAGCCCATCGCCCTTGCCCCGAGCGCGTGATGTCCGGGGGGTCGGACCGCGAGAAACGCGACGTCACCTTCGCCGTTTCGTAGGCGTTCGACGGCGTCCAAGCCGGCACCGGCGGCACGGAGAGCTGCGTCGAAGGAGGCGGGGACAGCAACCGTGTCCTGATCCAGGTGGCCACCTCCACTGAGGCAATGATCCTCGATGCGCTCGATGTAGGACGGGTCATGGACGATCTCGAGCTCTTCGGGCGTCGCACGACGGGGTTCGAAGGGGACTGTCACTTCAGCTGCCGGCGAGGCTTCGACACCGGCAAAAACGGCCTCCAGGCGTTCAGCGCGCTCGGGGTGCCATTGGCCTGTGACGTGTGCTGCGAACTCCTCGTGACGTCCGAACAGCACTACCATTCCACGACCGTACCGCTCCGGACCACCTGTGCGCTCCAGCCCACCTGTATGAGAGTGCTGCGCACAGATAGGCTCCCTTCGTCTCGCGTGTCCGATCGGAGGACAAGACAACAGTTGCCGTCCGCCTCATGGCCCAGGGATGCCCAGTCGGCGTTGACGTCGCTCGGGCGGTTCACCGCACGGGCCGTACTCGCCTTGTTCGCCGCCGTCACCTTGGTTCTTGCAACCGCCTCGATGGGCCATCTGGGTCCTGCGGCAGCCCAGGCGATCCCCAAAGGTGTCATCACGCTCGTATCGCAGACCACGTGGGTACGAAGCTCGAGTGCCCCTGTTCGCCTCGGTCTCAGAGTGCGTTCGCCGGTTGCAACTAAAGATCTCCTGGTCGACGTGGCGCTCTACACCGAACCGGACCAATCGGCGCTGGCGAGCCGTTACGAATTCAACACAACGCTCACCGGGCAGCTCGCAGGACTCAACCAGCTCGGCCTCACGACTTTCTCGCTGACCTCCTTGAGCCAGACCGATGGCTCGGTGGAGATCTACGTGACGGGGTCCGAGCTCACCGGCCAAGTCCCCCAAGATGTGCCTTCCGGTCAGGTGTTCCAGCTTCCTTGCCCACAACGTTACGGGGGCTGCGAGGGCGTTTACCCGCTTCAGGTGTCCCTCGTCGATGTCTTCACCGGCCAGCCGGTCACCATCGACTCCTTCACGACGTACCTGATCGTGGTCCCCTCGACGCCCGCCCCTCAAGAACGGCTCCGTTTCTCGTTCGTCTTGCCGGTCGGGGTCCCACCGGCCTTCACGCCTGGTGGACACGCGCAAGAGCCCCGCGGGACCCTCTCCCGGATCGAGACCGTTGCGGCAGCGGAGGCGAGTTGGCCTCAGGCGCCACTCACTCTCGACCTCTACGGTCAGACTCTGCTGGCCCTGGCTCAAACCAGCAAGCATGCCCGGCTTGTCCGCGCGCTCGTCTCCGATGCGGGCACTTTGGTGGCCGGGCCTTTCAGTGCCGTCAATCCGACGCGGCTCATCCGCGCCGGTCTGGAAGACGACCTCGCGAGCCAGTTCGCTCGCAGCGACGAGGTCTTCGAGAGAGTGCTCCACACATCGGCAACGGCGGGCACCTACGTCGCAACCACGCCGATCGGCTCCCGCGGCGTAGCAGAACTTGCCGCGGACGGCATTACCCGCATTGTGGTCCCGGAGAACAATCTCGAGTCGCTTCCGAACTCGGGGCCAGCCGCGGTCCAATGGCCTTACACGCTCTCAGCCCCGTTTCGCATCGCTGGCTCCACCATCGAGGGCTTGCAGGCAGATCCCGGCCTGGCAGCGCATCTGAGTGCGCCGGGCAGTCCGGCGCTCAGGACTCAGCAGCTGCTCGCTGACCTGGCCGAGCTCTATTTCGACTCGCCGGACTACCCGCAAGAAAGGGGTGTGGCCCTGGTTGCTCCGCAGTCCTGGGCGCCAGACGCGGGGTTCCTCAACGCGACGCTGCAGGGGCTCGCCAACAGCCCAATCATCAAGACGGTGCCTCTCGGCCAGCTCTTCCAGTCGGTCCCCGTGGGAACTTGCCAGGAACCACCCAGCGTCGTCACAGGTTGTTCAGCGGCAGTTCGTTCGATCCTCAGTCCGGCACTCACTGGCGAGTCGATCACCGTCGGTCAGGTGCAAGCGGCTCGCGCTCAGCTGGCTGAGCTCTCTTCCATAATCCCGAGCGACACGACCACTATCAACGCCCTTGACAACGGAATCTTGTTGGCCGAAACCGCCGGACTGGATATCGCCACCCGACAGACGTACTTGTCGGCGCCTCTCGCCCTGATGAGCAGACTCGGGTCTGATCTCAGCCTTCCGGCCGGCCGCACGGTGACAGTGACGTCGTCTTCGGCCAGGCTCCCTCTCGCCATCACCTCGACGTCGAGGACGCCGCTTCATGTCATCTTGTTGGTCTCAGGGCCGAACCTGACCTCGTCGACCGATGTTCCAGTCGTGCTCAAGCACGGCACGACCAGCTTCATCGTTCGGGTGGGGACCCGCACGTCCGGCGATTCGACCCTTCAGCTGCAGCTCGTCTCGCCGGGTGGTCTGCTTCAGCTGGCAAGCGCCCAGTTCACCATCCGATCCACGGCCATCTCGGGTGTCGCGATCGCCCTCAGCGCTGGTGCGGGGGCCTTTCTCCTCTTCTGGTGGTTCCGCTCCGCCTCGCGGCGGCGGCGCCATGCTGCCCGGCGCGGTCGCAACAGGCAGCGCGCGCCAGCGTCGGACACCCTCGCGGAACCGGCCTCGTGAGGCACAGGCGTCGCCGCTCCTACGGCCGCAGCGATCAACGGACCATCTACCGAGGACGCCTACCCAGAACCCTGCCGGGAATACCCGCTCCGTCCGGACTAACAGGGGTCCGGGTTTCCGCGCAAGGAGTCGCCAGCCCGCCACGTCCGACGCCGGGGACAAGCGCGACTCAGCCACGCCGGGGCCTGGGCAGAGCCACCGCCTACGTCGCGGCCGGCACGCTCATCTCGCGGGTTACGGGACTGCTGCGGATCCTCGTCGCCATCTACGCCCTCGGGTACTCGACACTTTCCGACTCGTTCAACCTCGCCAACAACACCCCGAACATCGTCCACGACCTCGTTCTGGGTGGGATTCTCACGGCCACCTTCGTCCCGGTGTTCGTCTCCCGTCTGGCAACGCGTTCGGAAGGTGAAGCTGTCGAGTCGATCTCTGCCGTGCTGACCTTGGCGGCTTGCCTGCTGGTCGTCGCGACTGTCGCGTTCTTTCTCGCCGCCCCTTTGATCATCGACCTCTACACCGCCGGCAGCCATGGCTCGGGCATCGCCGCCGAGCGCCAAGTGGCCACATACCTCCTGCGGTTGTTCTCCCCGCAGCTGCTCGCGTACGGGGCCATCAGCCTGATGACCGCCGTGCTGAACACGGCCCGCCGTTTCTCCGCGCCCGCCTTCGCCCCGATTCTCAACAACGTCGTCGCAATCGCCATTTTGCTGGCCTTCGTGGCCGCCGGCCACACCCACAACCTTGCCGCTGTTCAGCATGACCACCGCTTGCTCCTTCTGCTTGGTGTGGGAACGACGCTCGGTGTCGTGATCCAGGCTGGAGCGCTGATTCCGAGCGTGTTGCGCTGTGGCCTGCGAATACGCCCCCGATGGAGGCCTCACGACCCTGCTGTGAGAGAGATCGTCAATCTTTCGGGCTGGACCTTCGGCTTTGTCATCGCCAATCAATTGGCCGTCTTTGTCGTATCCGCGATCGCTGTGAACATAGGTACCGCTTCGCTCACCGCCTACACGTACGCGTCGATCTTCTTTCAGCTGCCTTTCGGCATCGTCGCGGTCTCGGTCATGACCACGATGTCCCCCGTGCTGGCGTCGCGCCACACCAGGGGTGATACTGCGGGCTTCGCCGAACAGTTCGGCCTCGGACTGCGCCGAACGATGGCGGGGGTAATCCCGGCCGTCGTTGGCTACCTGCTGCTCGCCCGGCCTGCCATTTCCCTCATCTCCCTGGGCGCCGGGGCGGCTCAGCACTTGAGCGGGGCGCACCTGACGGCAACGATGCTTGAGCTGCTTGCGCTGGGCCTTCCCGGATTCTGCACATACCTGCTGGCGATCCTCGCCTTCCAGGCGATGCGCGACACGCGCACTCCCTTCTTCCTCTACCTGCTGGAGAACGGGCTGAACATCCTGTTGGCGTTCGCGTTCCGTAGCACGCTCGGCGCGAAAGGACTGGCGCTTTCCCTCACTGTCGCGTACACGGTCGCGGCGGCAGCGGCTCTGATCGTGCTGCGCGAGCGGGTAGGAGGACTGGGCGGCTTGGCGGTGGGCCGCTACGTGGCGCGAACAGTGGTCTGCTCACTGGTGATGGCCTTCGTCGTGGCCCTCGTTCTAGCGGGTGTCGGATCGGGCCAGGGACTCGGGCTTTTGGTCCGCGTGTTCGTCAGTGTCCTGGCAGGCGTGGTCACCTACGCGCTTGCAGCCGGACTCGCCGGGACCTTTGTCGGCTGGCAAACTTCCAGACGGAGGTACGCGATTGCACGAAAGGGACTACATGGCCGGGATAAGAGTCGTCACCGATAGCGCGGGGGACATTCCCGCTGCCCTTGCCGAGGAACAAGACATCCGGATCGTCCCGCTTGACGTACGACTGGGTGACTGGGGACCCGACGAGATGAGGCTCATCGAGCCTTCAGAGTTTTGGCGGCGGTGCGCCATGACTGATGCCCTGCCCGAGACCTCTGCGCCGTCGCCTGGCGCGTTCGCAGAGAGCTTTGCCCAAGCGGCAGACGATGGGTGCAGCGGTGTCGTGTGCCTTACCCTCTCGGCTGGTCTGTCTTCGACCTATCAGGCCGCGTGTGCTGGAGCCGACGAAGTGCGGGAACGAATCGAGGTGCGGGTCGTGGACACTCGCACGGTGACACTGGGCCAGGCCATGGTCGTGCTAGAGGCAGCCAAAGTCGCGAGGCTTACCGGTGATATCGATGCGAGCGAAGCAGCTGCCCGAGCGGTTGTTCCGAAGATAAGAGTGTTCGGAGCGCTCGACACGATGGACAATGTCCGCAAGGGTGGCCGGATCGGGGCGGCGAAGGCACTCTTGGGGTCGCTCTTGTCCATAAAGCCGATCATCGAGATCCGAGAAGGTGTGGCCGAAGCCGAATCGCGTCAGCGGACACGCGCGGGCTCGCTCGAGTACCTCGTCAACAAGTTGAAGGACGCAGGCAAGTTGGACGGGCTCGCGGTGGCGCATGCCGCAGCACCGGATCTCGAGACGTTCTTGGACATGCTGAAGGGGATCTATCCCCGCGAGGACATTCTCATCAACTACATCGGTCCGGTGATAGGGACCCACGCCGGGCCTCGGTGCGTGGGCATTTGCTACCGGCTCGCGGAAACCAGCGGCGACTAACCTACAGGGCATGTCCTCTGAGCCGGCTCCCAAAGACGACTGGGCTGCGCAACTGACCGAGAAGGTCGGACAGCTTGTCGAGATCATCCGTGACCACACCGTGCGGCCGGTGCAGAAATTCGTCCGCGCGGTCATCTTCGGCTCGTTGGCATTCTCGGTCGTGCTCTTTGTTCTCGTGGCGTTCGTCATTGGTGTCATTCGCCTGCTCAACAATGAGGTCTTCGACCAGCGCGTGTGGGCGAGCTACTTGTTGATAGGTGGAATCTTCGTGGCGACAGGGACGTTGATCTCCAGGATGCGCCACAGCCGGACCTAGCCGGCCAGCAAGCGCGGAAAGGGAAGCAAAGCAAAATGGAGTCCGGCGCGACACGCGACCTAGTGATCCTCGGCTCGGGCCCTGCGGGCTTGACCGCAGCGATCTATACCGCGCGCGCCGATCTGCGACCGCTCGTCCTAGAAGGCGAGCCGTCCTCATCGAGTGATCAGCCCGGCGGTCAACTGATGCTCACGACCGAGGTCGAGAACTTCCCCGGTTTTGCTCATGGCGTGCTGGGTCCCGAGCTCATGGTTTCGATGCGAGCCCAGGCTGAGCGGTTCAACGCTGAGATCGTGACGGAGCGGGCTTCCAGGGTCGACCTGACCTCGAGGCCGTTCGGAGTCTGGATCGGTGATCCAGATGCGCCGGAGCCAACACTGAGGACAAGAGCGATGATCATCGCGACCGGAGCGCGCTCGCTCATGCTCGGGCTCGAGAACGAGTCGCGGCTACTCGGTTATGGGGTCTCGACCTGTGCGACATGCGATGGTTTTTTCTTCCGGGACAAGCAGATCGTCGTCATTGGTGGCGGGGACTCAGCGCTCGAAGAGGCGCTTTTCCTCACGAAGTTCGGAGATTCGGTCACCGTTGTGCACCGGCGTAAAGAGCTTCGAGCGTCCAAGATCATGCAAGACAGGGCTTTCAGGAATGACAAGATCTCGTTCCGCTGGGACACGGTCGTGGTCGACGTGCTCGGCAACGAGCGCGTGGCGGGACTAAGGGTAAGAGACCTGAACACGGGTGCTCTGTCCGATATCCCTGCTGACGGCGTCTTCGTTGCCATCGGGCACGCGCCAAGCACCGAGCTGTTCACCGGCCAGCTTGACACTGATGACGCCGGCTACCTCCTCACGAGTGAGGGCACAAAGACAAACGTCCCGGGCGTATTTGCCTGCGGTGATGTCCAGGATCATGTCTACCGGCAGGCTGTCACGGCAGCTGGCTCTGGTTGCATGGCTGCAATCGATGCTGAGCGGTATCTGTCGTCGCTCGCACAGACCTGAAACAAGGAGATTGGAATGAACGACGTCATCACGGTAAGTGACGACACCTTCGACGAGGCCGTTGGCCTTTCGGACATCCCTGTAGTCGTTGACTTCTGGGCTGAATGGTGTGGCCCGTGCAAGATGGTGGCTCCTATTCTCGACGAAATAGCCAGCGCCCACGCGGGCAAGCTCAAGGTGGCGAAGCTGAACGTGGATGACAACCCGCGTACCGCGCAGCGTTTCCAGGTGATGAGCATCCCGACGCTGCTGCTGTTCAAGAACGGCGAGACCCAGGCCCGAATTGTGGGGGCACGCAGCAAGTCACAGATCCTGTCGGAGTTCGAGCCTCTTCTCTGACACGAGAACTGTCGTAGATCGATCGCTCTTCGCACTACCAGCACTGCCCCGGCATCTCCTACGATGTCGGCCATGACCGAAGTGCCACAGAGTTCGGGCTTATGAGCCGTTCGCGGACGGTATCTCCCCGCGAAGATCTCCTGCCACTTCATGAGGGTGCCTCCGGTAAGGCCGTCGTCGACTTGCAAGAACGGCTTGAGCGACTCGGCCTCGGGCATGGAGACGACGGGCACGGTGCTTACGGTCCCGGGACGTCGGCAGCTGTACAGGTGTTCCAGTCACAGCGCGGCCTTCGAGCCGACGGCACCTGCGACCACGAGACCTGGTCAAGCCTCGTGGAGGCCGGCTTTCGTCTCGGCGACCGACTCCTTTATCGCCGCAGCCCGATGTTGCAGGGAGACGATGTGGCAGACCTGCAGCGGCGACTGAGCGGTCTCGGGTTCGATCCAGGAGGGGTAGACGGGATCTTCGGTGACAACACCCACGCCGCCATCGCCGAGTTCCAGCACAACATGGGTCTCGTAACAGACGGTATCTGTGGGCCGGTAACGCTCTCGGAGCTGAAGCGCGTGGCACCCGTCCGGGGAGGCTCCGATCTCGTGACCCCGCTGCGAGAACAGCTCAGGGTCGCTGCCACGCCGGCAACGCTCAGTTGCAAGAAGATCGCCGTAGGAGAAGAAGGTGGATTCGCGACCGGCGTTGCCGCAATTCACCGGGCGCTCCTGCTCGCCGGGGCACAGTCACTCGAACTCCACGATCCGGATCCGTTCGCGCAAGCCCAAGCAGCGAACACGGCGCAGGTCGATTGCTACATCGGCCTACGGCTGGAGCCGGGTCATGAATCGGTCAAGACCTACTTCTACCGGGGATTTCGCTACGAGTCTGCCGCGAGTCGACGGCTCGCCGAGCTGCTCTTGGAGGCGGCGGCAGGCCGACTCGAGCTTCCCCAGGCCGGAGCACACGGTATGGCCGACGTGATCCTCAGGCGGACCGCGATGCCTGCCGTCGTACTCGAGCTCGGGGCACCGCACCAGGTCACGATGAAGACCTCAGGTATTGCAAAAGCGGTTCAGGAGTCCCTCGAGCGCTGGCTGACCATGAGTGGGGAGTGAGGTGGTCCACAACCTCATGCACAGGTTGTGGATCAACTTGGACCAACAGTAGAGGTCCAGAAGGTAACGGGAAAGTAAACTTCGGACGACGCCACCCCTTACGAAAGCCCGTGACCAGGACAAATAGCTCCGGATTCGCAGCCTAGCGGGCTTGTGATCGAATTCACAGCCTGGGGATTACCGACGGAGAGGCCCTCTGGGGTTCGGGTGTCTCGACCTTAGGTAAAGGTCTCCCCGACAATCACCCGGTAGATCCGTTCCAGGTCGTCCAGCGTGGCGAACTCGATCACGAGTTTGCCGCGCTTTCCGCCCATGTCGACTTTGACGCGTGTGTTCAGCCGGTCCTCCAAGAGTTCCTCGAGATCGTGAACTCCTGGTGGCCGCAGCGATCGACCAAGTTTTGGCTCAGGAGTCCCGGGCAATGACGTGTGGGTGTCGGGTGGTGCGCTGACCGGGTTACCAGCCTCATCGACCGTGCCTTCGAGCTGGCTTTCCTCTGCTTGTGCCAGTCGGAGCTCATTGCGGACGAGCTCCTCCAGCGACCGAACGGAAAGGCCGTGGTGGACCGCTTCGTTGGCAAGCCTCTCCTGCAAGACGCGATCTGGCGTGCCAAGCAACGTTCGCGCATGCCCGGCACTCAACTGACCGTCTCGAACATATCGTTGGACCGTAGGAGGAAGTTGGAAAAGACGTAGGGCGTTCGTGACTCCCGCCCGAGACCGTCCCACTTTGCGCGCTACCTCTTCGTGCGTGAGGTTGAACTCCTCGATCAACTGCTGATATGCGCCGGCCTCGTCCAGAGGGTTGAGATCCTCACGGTGCAGATTCTCCACCAAAGCTTCTTCGAGGCTCATCGCGTCGTCAGCCTCGTGGACCAGCGCCGGTATCGACTGAAGCCCAGCGCGCCTCGCAGCGCGAAAGCGACGCTCGCCGGCGATCAGCTCATATTCGTCCGGACCTACTTCGCGCACGAGGATCGGCTGGAGTATCCCCACGGCTTTGATCGAATCGACAAGTGCAGACAAACCCTGCTCGCCAAACTGGTTGCGGGGTTGGAACGGGTTCGGGCGGATACGCGACAGTGGAACCTCGCGGAGCATGGAACCCGTGGAAACACCCGGCGTCGGCGGGATAAGTGCTCCCAAACCCTTGCCCAGACCGCTACGCCGGACCACCGCTGACCTCCTTTGCTAGCTCTCGATAAGCAATGGCCCCTCTCGACGCTGGCGAATGGACGGTAATGGGCTCACCGAAAGACGGTGACTCCGATATTCGCACTGTTCGAGGAATAACGTTTCTGCAAACAGCGTCACCGAAATGCGTGCGGACCTCCTCGACTACATGATCCGCCAGCCTTGTCCGGGAGTCGTACATCGTCAGCACCATGGCCGAGACTTCGAGCTCAGGATTCAGATTGCCCCGTACGAGCTCGACATTTCGCAGCAGCTGACCAAGACCCTCAAGGGCGTAGTACTCGCACTGAATTGGAACGAGTACCTCACTCGCCGCAGCAAGGGCATTCACCGTTATGAGCCCCAGCGAGGGTGGGCAGTCGATCAGCACGTAGCCGAAGTCCTCCCGGATCGGAGCCAATACTCGCTTCAGTCGCAGCTCTCGGCTGAATACCGACACAAGCTCGATTTCGGCTCCGGCCAAGTCGATTGTTGCCGGTGCCAGGAACAGGTTCTTGATGCTCGTCGGTTCGACGCAATCCTCGAGTGCGACGTCACGAAGAAGGACGTCATACATCGAGTAATCAAAGTTCCGTCCCTCGATTCCCAGCCCGGTCGTGGCATTTCCCTGTGGGTCCAGGTCGATGATCAAGACTCTGTAACCGAGATCAGCGAGAGCAGCACCAAGGTTGATGGTTGTCGTTGTCTTGCCAACTCCCCCTTTTTGGTTGGCAACCGCGATGACTCTCGGAAGCGAACGAACCACCGTCGTCTGTTTCTCCCTGACCCGTGCCACTAGAGCCTCGGAGGTTTTGAGCCCTGTGTGGGTTCCGGACACGGACTTGAACTCGGCTTGATCTTTTCGGTCTTCGTCGTCCTCTTGGTCGTTCATCACACCTTCGGTTCGAGGGAAACTGTTCCACGTGAAACATCTGCTGGCCGAACGGCTGGAAGGCAGTCGCTCTGGAAGGACAGGACGGACTCAATCGGGAGCATAACGCGCGCGTCGGCCCGGACCCAGTGACTGAAATCCGGGTCCCGTGCTCACGTGTGTTGCAGCAGGGGCTCGAGCCGGGCGGCAACTGGCCGATAACGGGAAACGGGAATCAGGTGAACGCCCTGAAAGGCGCCCGACTCTCGGATCGCCATCAGCAATTCGCACGCGATGTCGATCCCAGCCTTCGGGTCTCGGTCTACCCTGTCGACGATATCCCCCGGAATGACAATATCGGGAATCGTTTTTGACAAGCTGCGAGCCATCGTCGAGCTGGCGAGGACAATGACGCCCGCGTAGACCGCCATCTCTGGTCGCACCCTCTCGTTCCAGCGCAAAAGCGCCTCGAGAGAAAAACCGACTTGTACGAACAGAAAGTCGGCTCCCCGCTTCCAATCCGGGAGGTCGCCCAGGCCGGTAGCCGCTCCAAGTCGCAATCTCCTACCGCCGGAAAGCCCCAGATTGCTCTCAAAGGCCCGGGCCTCGGTCAACATTGTCCGGACAGTGAGCTCGCTCGTGCGCCGGCCGACCCTGGGTTCGTCCCCGCGAACCAAGAGGAACTGGTCCACCCCGTAAGCCTCAGCCGTCAGAAGATCCCGCTGGAAGCCGAGCAGGTTACGATCCCTCGCGTTCAAACAGGCGATCGAACGACCACCCATCGCCTCAACTTCATGCGCCACTGCAACACTGGAGACTGTCGCGCGACCGATGTGGTTGTCCGGAATGAGAAACGTGCCTGCAATCGAGCTGAGCACGCCGATCTGGTGCCTCACATGCTTGAGGTCCGGTCGAGTCGCAGGCTCGATCTCGCAGACCAGCTCGAAGCCTGCTGTTGTCATGGCAGCTAACACTATCGAGACGTGGCCCGCGACTGCGGTGTCTCAGCGAAGAGCGGGCGTTTACCTGGGATGCCCGGCCGACGAGGGTAGCGGTCGGGACAAGGGAACACCTGCCTGAGCACGGCGTAACCGAACTCGTCTCTCAGGCTGAACTCGGGAGCCAGACCGAGCGTCTTGCATCCCTCAACCGGCCATCGCCGCGCCAGGAGCGACGTCTCACGCGCAGTGTCCGAGTCGTCCGGAGGCGGCTCTGAAACTATGAGCCTGCCTCCGACCTTGAGGAATGGCGCGGCACATTCGGCAGTCACGGCGGGAAGCCCGAAACTCCTGGCAACCACGGCTGCGAAAGCTCCTCGGAATCTGTCCTGGCGCCCGAACTGCTCTGCTCGCATGTGGACGACCTCGACGCGCGAGGACAAGTTGAGCTCCGCGATCGCCCAGCTAAGGTACTCGGTGGAACGGCGCGCCGAGTCGAGAAGGACGAGGCGAAGCGATCGGTCCTCAAGTGCGAGCACCAGTCCGGGTAGACCGCCACCCGATCCGAGCTCGAGAACCGGGCCGTCGATTGTTTCCAACCTGAGGGCCCTGAGGAAACCCTCCGAGTGGGCTCGTTGCGCATCAAACGGGAGATTGCCTGTCAGTGAGCGGCTTCGTGCTTCGCCGAGCACTCTCTCGAGGTCCTCGAGTTGGGACCGGTTCATGAATCGGGTCGCACAGCGGCATCGCGCCCGACGAGGATCTAGTGATCTCCCCTTCAGCTCAGATCCGCCGGCTCTCCGGATCGATCGTCAGACTCCTCCGTTGGAAGTGCGGAGGCGTCCTCGCTTGACAGCGTCGACGCCGGACGGATCACGACGTGGCGTCGCGGTTCGATCCCCTCCGAACTAGTTTCCAAACCTTCAAGCTCGTTGACGGTGTCATGAACCACTTTCCGGTCGGATGGAGACATCGGCTCCAGCGCCTCGGGCGCACCCGTGCGCAGTACGTCCGCGGCGGCCTCGAGCACGAACTGACGTAGTGCGGCGGCTCGACGTTCACGGTAGCCACCGACGTCCACAACAATTCTACTGGTGTGCTCTTCCGTGTGCCGTTGGACGACTGTCCTCGTCAACTCCTGCAAAGCTTCGACGGTCGCGCCTTTCGGGCCGACCAGAAGTCCGAGGTTGTCGCCGTTCACGCTTATGTAAATGCCGTCGTCTTCAGTCAGGCGTGCGGTGGTCGTGGCGGTGATCCCGAAACGGGCGACGACCTCCCGGACGAAGTCAGTGGCGAGCTCCTGCTGGGTCTCGATGCTCATCTGGGCCTCCTTAGGTGATCCCGTGCCGCGACCAGCTCCACTTGAAGATTCCTCACCGATTCCATTCAATCCGTTTCCCGCACGTCCGCGGCCACCGCGGCCTCGCGAACGCGAGCGTTGCCGGGCACCTGTTGTCGGAGCAACCGTCCGAGCTGCATCCGCATCCGCCGTCTCCGCAGCTTCGTGCGAGGAGGCATGGGAGCGTGCCTTTCGCGAACCGTTCTGACCTGGTCCCTGTTCTTGGCGCTGTTGACCACGAGTTGTTTTCTGAGCCGCGTTCGCGGTCGTCTTGCGAAGCTCCTCACCGTTCTCATCGTCGCTCGGCCTTCGCGTAGCACTCTCGGAACGAGCTCCCTGTCGATGATGGCCGCGATCGCTCACACCTGACGGTGTTCTCGGCCTGCGCGACGGCCTCTTGGCCCTGGGCTGAATCGGGCGCACCCGAGCTCTTATCCGCGCGCCACTGCGCCGGAGACCGAACATGCCCGACTTTGGCTCCTCGACAATGACGATCTCTGCGTCAGTCTCGGCTACACCGAGTTGCTCAAGAGCCGCCTCTACAGCTTCTTCGACCGTTCTTCCGGTCATTTCGACCCATTCCACGGGCTATCGGCCCTTTCGCGGTCGTTTGTCCCTCGAGCGAGGTTGTGACTTTGACCCACCACCTGATCCGGCAGACCTCGACGCCTGCGGACTCGGTCTCTTCGCGGGTGTCGGGTTCCTCGAGCCGTTCTGGCTTGCCGCAGCCTTCGAGCCGTTAGTCGCGCTCCGTTTAGGTCCGTTCCCTGTCGACCTCTGTGGGGGCCCCGCCCCAGGCCGAGCTGAACCCGGACTTGCGCTCGCTTCCCGCATCCGGGCGAGAAAGCCCTTCCCGCCCGTGGAGTCTCGAGTGGCACCCTTGCTATCAGCCGTGTCAGGGCTCGGATTGAGCGCCTCTGCATGCTTGCGTTTGGTGAGCTCCTGAATAGCCTTGACGATCGTGGGGTCGTGCTTGTACATCCACTCCTGCTGACCGACGCGGAACAAGCTCGAGACGATGAAGTAGACGCCAACGCCTGCAGGAAGCGCAATGTAGAGCACAAGGAAGATAAGCGGCATGTACTTCTGCATCTGCTGCATCTGCTGGTTCGAGGCGGCGGCCGCCGGGTTGCGGTTCGTTACCTGCCAGATCGAAACGTACTGGAGGCCGACGGCTATCAACACAAGGAGCGCGTAGGGGAGAACGTCGACCACGTGCGGCTGGTGCGTGCGCACTGAGTCCGCGAGATTGATACCGAGAACGTGCATCTGACCGTTAGCCGCGACTAGGTCCCGGTACATTCGGCTCGTTTTCGGGATGTTCTGCGGTGTCGCCTTGACCAGCAGCTTGCCGTGTACGTAGATCTTCTGGCCCTTGGCGTTGAGGACGTCGGCGGTCTTGGCAAGTCCCCTGACAACGTCGTAAAGGACGATGAGGATCGGGAACTGGAGGAACATCGGCAAACAGCCGCCCGTTGGGTTCACACCGTTCTCGCGGTAGAGCGCCATCACCTCCTCGTTCATCTTCTGGCGGAGCTCTTGCCTTTCGAGGGCTGGCATTCCGGGCTTGGGCTTGTAACGCGCCTGGATCTTCTTCATCTCCGGTGCCAGCAGCTGCATTCGCATCATGGAGCGGGCACTGGCGCGGGTAAGCGGGAAAACAACGATCATCACCGCGACCGTGAGCAGGGCGATCGCGACGGCGTAGTTGGGGATCAGCCCATAGAAGAAGGCGAGGACGTACCCAACCAGCACGAAGATGGGATGGAGAACTGTGCCGATAATGGAGGTACCGGCTTTGGCAGTGTGAGTGGTGGCGGCGCCGAACAGCATCTCTGTCCTCAGCTTGGAACCGGGTCGAAGCCCCGGCTACCGAATGGCCGGCAGCGGGCGACGCGCCTTAGGGCTAACCAGCTTCCGCGCAACGAGCCATGCCGCTCTATGGCCTCCACGGCGTAGGCCGAACATGAAGGCACCAGGCGGCACGGCGACGGGCGACCGGCGCGTAACGCCTGGTAGGTGCGTAGCACCACGAGCAGCGCTCTCGCGGACGGCGACAGCTCAGCCTTGACAGTGCTCATCGGGCGCCCGGCTGGCTGGCCCGTTGCATGGCTTCGATCACTCTAGCCCTTAGCTCTTGAAACGGAAGGTCGCGAACTCCCTGGTCAACGGCAACGAGGTAGGTCCCCGGGGAGATTGATGCCGTGTTCTCGGCCACCACCGCACGCAACCGGCGGCGGCAGAGATTGCGCTCGACGGCAGTCCCCACCTTACGGGGCACCGCAAACGCGACACGCGGGGCCTCCTCGACCTTCGCAGCCTGTAGGAACTGTACCCGTACCGGTCCGGCGAAGACCCGTCGCCTCGAGCGGCGCAGTTCAGCAAAAACCCTACGGCCGCGCACCGGCGTTGGGCGCGCCGCATGAGACGCCCCACTGAGAACTGACAACTCACTGCCCATTGTTCTATGAGTATCTGGAGGGTGTCGCGCGGTTGTTAAGCCGACAGCCGGACGCGTCCGCGGCGGCGGCGCGCTTTTAGGACCGCGCGGCCCGCGCGTGTCGCCATCCGATGGCGGAAGCCATGTCGTTTCGACCTCTTGCGGGTGTTGGGTTGGAACGTCCGCTTCATCTCAGCCTCGTTTCGTCGTTCCGGTGCCGCGCGTGGTGATGTCTCCCGACGCGGCGACGGTCCAGTGGGCAGG
>Ga0181520_10001174_pt1 | contig 54371 bp, 44 predicted proteins | sample PEATcosm2014_Bin_29_FD_132451 | JGI IMG/M metagenome (GOLD analysis project Ga0181520, IMG submission 132451) | Peatland microbial communities from MTU Mesocosm Facility, Houghton, MI, USA - PEATcosm2014_Bin02_30_metaG | ecosystem: Environmental > Terrestrial > Soil > Wetlands > Peat | place... | reverse complement strand
TCGAGGTTCTGCAGCTTCACATTCCCACGCTGAATCGGCAGGCTATCCTTGATCTTTTTGTACTGCTCGGCCGTGATCTCCATTAACTCCAATTATAACAAAATAGTGTGAACACGCCCTAGCAAGATTGCTCCATTTAAATGATGTGTGAGCGAACTGAATCTCGATTCCACGCTGCGTGGCTACCGGCCAGATTTCAGAGGCTTGCTGGCCTTGACAGATGCTGTTGGTCATCACAAAGGACGCCACTGCGTTAGGCACCACGTCGGCATAATCCAAATAGCGTGCTATCCAACCTGATACAAAATCTGTCGTCTTCGCCAGATGCCCATGCAATCTCCATGCATGGGCTAGGTCAGCTTTCTGTGCATCTGTCTGCCATTTGCTGCCCTTGTATGGTGGGTTTCCGCAGATGTACGTCTCCCCGCCTTCATTCTCGAAGTCAATTTGTGCCTGTTCCAAAGGCGTGCTGAAGAGGTCATCCGCCTGCAATCTCACGCCCGTGCCAGTTGGGGGGCAAATGCTCAACCAGTCCAACCGCAGCGCATTCCCGCAGGTAATCCAGTTCTGCCGGTCGAGTGGCAGGAACTCCGCCAGCGCCAGTTTGTGTCCACGATAAAGCACGTCACACTGGTACTCGGCAATGACCAGTGCAAGCCTTGCAACCTCAGCCGGGAAGTCTCGAATCTCGATGCCACGAAAATTGGTCTTGGGTATGACAGAGCGTTTTTCCAACTCCCCACGCCGCTCGTTGATTTTTGCTTCGATGGCACGCATCTCTTTGTAGGCGATGACAAGGAAGTTTCCCGAGCCGCAAGCCGGGTCAAAGACACGGATACGCGCCATGCGGTTCCGCAGGTTCAGGAGCATTCGTGGATTATCGCCAGCCTCCTCCAGCTTTGACCGCAGGTCATCGAGGAAGAGCGGGTTGAGCACCTTGAGAATGTTCGGCACGCTGGTGTAGTGCATACCGAGTTGGTGGCGGTCATCGTCGTCGGCATCCTCGGCCACGGCCTGAATCATTGAGCCGAAGATGTCCGGATTGATTTTCTTCCAGTCCAGATTGCCGATGTGCAGCAGGTAGGAACGTGCAATCTTGCTGAAGCGTGGTACTTCAAGGTTGCCGGAGAACAGTCCACCGTTCACGTAGGGGAAGCCGATAGCCCACCGCGGGATGTTGGCCGCATCCCTGTCTTCCGCCTTTGTGTTCATGGCAAGGAAGAGCGTCCGAATCACGTCATGGGTGTTCGAGGAGTCCCTCTCGCACATCTGCTCAATCGTGCCGGTGAACAAATCGTTGTTGAAGATGCCGGTATCCTCGGCGAAGAAGCAGAAAATCAACCGCGCCATGAAGTGGTTCATGTCGTGGTGTCGGCTCGCAGTTTCCCAATCGGGGTTGTCCTTCCGCAGTTCGACGTAGAGACGGTTCAGGCGGCTGGTGGCACGGATGTCGAAGGAGTTCTCCACGATTTGCCGTACGGTGGAGATTCCAGCCAAAGCCAGAAAGAAGGCGAAGTGGTCAGGGAAGTCCTTGTAGGCACAGGCGACCGTCTCGCCGCTGGTCAAATCCTCACCCTCAAAATCCACGCCGTCAGTGGCAAGAACAAACTTTGCCTTCGCTTTGGCGGTGGCGGGGCTGTCATGCAGCGCGGTCAGCGTCCGCGTTACCTCCCCGGCATTGCAGGTGGCTATGTGGATGTTGTTGGTCTGGAGGACACCGCCGAGGTCGGATTTGTTGGAGGCACCAGCACGGAGACGCTTGATGGTCGTCTCCTTGTTGCCAAAGGCTTCGAGGAAGGCGTAGGGGAAGTTCTCCGGGTCAAACGGCTGCTCTGCCAGCAGCGATACTGCCTCTTCAATCTCAACGGCGTTCAACGGTACATCCCTCCCACTTCAACTGCCAGACCTGCGGTTGGCTTCCATCCAAGGTCGGCCAAACGGCAGCGCAGGGATGATAAATGTCAGGCAAGAAAAGGCTTATACAGAAACGATACGCCCTCACCGCCCCCGGCGAGGCCATCGTTTCCTTTTCATTTTGGAATTCTTGGCGTACGGTATGCAAGTTGTTTGAACGCCATGGTTTGGCAGGAACTTTTTGCGGTGGACTTGTCCTTGGAAGCGGCCTCATGGTCGGCATCTGTGGCCTCACGGGCGACCATCATGTCGCCGGATTCGACCCCTTGCCCGGCGAAATCCTCGTCTACTGCGGCGGTGGAACGAAGGAGGCGACCAGCGGGGGAATGAAGCCCTTGAACTTGGGAGTATCCGCCTCCCCACGGATGGCACAGGCGGCATTCCACAGCCACGTCTCCAATGTGGAGATGCCAAGATGTTCCTCCGCAAGGGCCGGAAGGGCGATGGTGGTGACCTTGGGCTCGGCGGTCTTCTGGCGGGGTCGTTTGGTACTGGATTTCCTGGCTATTGCCATCTTCTGAAAGGTCTCGCTGGCCTGTGGGTTTGGCAACGATGAAGTTCAATCTCGATAGTACGACCTTCCCATGTGGCCTGACACATTTCTTCGAGGCAAGCGTCTGAATCTTCGCCGCTTACTGGCGATTTAAGATGGTAGCAGTCCGTGCTGTGGACAGCCGAAGCCCCTCGCGTAATAATCGCTTCCGACTGCCATATCCATTTGAGAAAGTGAGTTAGCCATGTGCCCAAACGCCGCGAAAGGCGATGAATCGCCGCTTTTGTTTGGTACAGGATTCTTCCACGACCATGTTGGGCAGATTATTCATGACCCGAGGATTGCGATTCTTGAGCTAATTGCCAATTCCTACGATGCAGGGGCAGACCAAGTTCAGGTCGAGTGGCCTTCTCTTCCGGGCGAAGTTCTGTCGGTGACGGACAATGGCACAGGAATGACCCGCCAAGAGTTTGAAAAACGCTGGCGTACCCTCTCATACAACAGGGAAACTGAGCAGGGCACTTCGGTCGTATTCCCATCCGATATCCCCACAAGGAAGCGAACCGCATTCGGACGCAACGGGAAGGGACGCTTCAGCGCATTTTGCTTTGGGGAAGAGTATCAAGTCGAAACATGGCGTGATGGAAAAGGAATCAAAGCAACTGTTCGCCTGACTTCCGGCAACAAGCTTCCATTTTCCTGCAATGTCGATGAAGAGTCAGTGAGGCAAGGGCACGGGACGAAGGTATCAGTTCTGGTCAGTTCCTCTACGCTTCCAGCGGAGACGATTCCCGAACTGATTGGCTTCAGATTTGCTGTTGACCCCAGCTTTCAGGTTTCTGTAAATGGACATCGAGTTCAACTGTTGACACTTTCGACTCTTGCCACGATTTCAGTCGAGATGGATGGCGTAGGCACTGTTATCATTCACCGCCTTGACCCACAAAAACATGAGCGTACTATGCACCTTAAGGGAATCGCGTGGTGGGTGAACAAGCGACTGGTAGGTGAGCCGTCTTGGGACGGCCTCGACGCCGAAGGTAAATACCTCGACGGACGAACAACCGAGGCGAAGCGATTCAGCTTCGTTGTGGAGGTTGACTTCCTCAAGGATGAGGTAAAGGCAGACTGGAGCGGATTCAACGCGACCACTAGACTCAATGCCGTCAAGACTGCTGTTCACGAAGCGGTTGTGAAGGAACTGAGGGGCTTGCTGGCGGATGACCGCCGTGCCACAAAGAAATCAGCCATTGCTCAGAACCGAACCCTCATCAAAGACCTGCCGGTTGTGTCGCAGAATCAGATTGGGCAGTTTTTGGAGCAGGTTCAGGAGAAATGTCCGAGCCTTTCACCTCTCGATTTATCTCGCACAGTAGAAATTCTGGCCAAACTTGAACAGAGCCGTTCTGGCTATGACCTGTTGAGACAGCTTGCCACATGCGCCCCTGATGACCTTGATACATGGAATGGGCTAATGGAGCAGTGGACGGCAAGCAATGCGGCAATCGTTCTGAATGAACTTGAGCGCAGAATCAGCCTCATCCAAAAACTGCAAGAACTCATTCATGTAAAGAGCACAGACGAAGTTCACGATTTACAGCCTCTCTTCGAGCGTGGTCTCTGGATGTTCGGCCCTGAGTATGAGTCGGTCGAGTTCACATCGAATCGCGGCATGGCATTTGTCGTGCGGGAGTTCTTCCGAAAGCACGGTGTGGCTACATCTCAAAAGCGTCCAGATTTTGTGGCTCTACCAGAAGCATCAATCGGCTTGTACTCTTCAGATGAATTCGCTGACTCTGGAGGAGATGTTTCAGCGGTACGCAAGGTCTTGATTGTTGAACTCAAGAAGGGCGGATTCTGCATCACGCAGAAAGAACTTGACCAAGCAAGGGACTATGCAAAGGAACTTCGCACCACCGGCTGCGCCCAAGCATCAACGCGAATTGAAGGGTACGTCCTTGGTGCCACTATCGAGGCAGGGCTAGACCCTTTGACCTCTGGCAACATAGAAGTGAAGCCTTTTCCGTATGACATTCTTCTGAGTCGGGCTCATACCCGCATATTCAACTTGGCGAAGAAGATTCGCAGCAGCAAACCCGAGTTGTGTACAGACGCTGAAATCAAAGACGTTCTGGAGACTCAGGATTTATTCGCTAGCATTGAGACTGAAGTTAGTGAAGCGGCGATGCAGGATGCCGGTTAGGTAGACATCTCGACTCACTCTGAATCGTTTGGTCGAGCAAGACCGGGGGAAGTCCAGACTTTCGCCCCTGTAGGCTTTCAATAGAATGAGGATAAACGGATGCCCACCCAGTCGCGGAAGACGCGCAGAAGGGTGGTTCACAAGCCACAAATCACTATTTGAGCATCGACATCCTACCCTCGGTCGCCCATGCGCTGTGCAGGGCTCTGCTGAGGGGAGGGTGGCGAGGGGCAAAATCGGGGTTATTAAGCGATATTTTCGATTTGCCCAGCCTGAACCGGCTCCCCGGCAGTTGGGCGTTTTGGATACGGTAGGACTTCCCATTGCAACGCGGCACGGAGACGCTTCTTCATCGTCTTAGAGCCAAAGAATCCCACCCAACGAAGCTTTGGAGTGCCCCGGAAGAATTCCACGCCTTCTTCAAGCATGATTTCTTTTTGTTCGGCACGGCTGCGGCGGTACTTGAGTGTGCCGCCCGTTCTGTCCCGTGTATATCCGCTTACGAGCCGAGAATCTCGCACCCGGCCATCGGGGGTCTTAAATTTCTCTGTTGCGCCAGTTTCTCCGCAATACAGAAAGTTGCAAGCCCTATAAATGACGCCCTGCTCACCGGCCTCCGTGTCGCTGTACGCCACGATGATGTTGTATCCCTTCTTCGCCATCTCGCGGCACGCCCCGGCCACGAGTTTCGACCCCCCGTGGGGATGACACCAAAATGTGTTTGCTCCGCGTGTTAGCGTAATCACCTTGTCTTTATGCTCGTTGCCGCACACAGATGCCTTTGTGTTCGTCCCTGCGGTGGTGCCGAAGCAGACAGCACCGGCAAGGTAGGAACCGACCCATAAGCCAAAATAAAATTCACCGGAACCGAGGCCTGCCAACCATTCAAACTGAAGAAGCAACGCCCGACTGTCAGCACGGGAAATCTCACGAATCGTCGCATTCTTCAGGTCAGAAGCCAACCGTGTCTTTTCTTCGAGGTTCGGCTCGTCCAGCGTCGCTAGATGCTCCCTTATTTGTCTCTGGAATGCTTTCCCATTGCTCTGATAGTCGCGGAAGCCGTCCGACAGTTCTTGTGCAGCACCAGCCTCGTGCCGAAGGGCAGTAATCAGCTTCCGGCGAAGCGTTGGGTTCAGCCTTTCCTTGTTCTCCACAACAGCATTCAACCGTTCATGCCGTCGCTCAATCTCCCGAACAAGGTCGTCTGCCGTCTCGTTGATGTCGTACTCAGTCCCCGTGCTCTTCGGCCTGACGACCTCTTTAAGCGTTCGCAACATGCCAGCCGTGGTGAGTTCCCCAAACGCGTCCTTGGCTCGTATGAGAGCTTCCTCGAAGGTTTCATCGTCCACCAGCCTCGCCAGTCGCTGCCATTTTGAAGACTGCACTTTGCTTATATTCAGTTCTTCCAGCGTTGGCGGGAGCGTGGTAGCGCGAGGATACCGCGCTCGGGAAGTGCCGTTCTTGGCTGGCCTACCCACGCCCCGTGAGCCGGGGTTTTTCTCCATGTCTATGAGAATTTGACCGGCACGACGTTCCGCCAAGAGACGAATGGTTGCTGCGCGGTTTTGGAGGTCGAAGTCACGGGCTTGCGTGGCATAAACGCGGACAGCCTCGGCACGGTCGCGGATTTTTTTAACTTCGTCCACACGAGAAGCAGCGGTCAATGCCTTCCTAGCGGCATCGTATCTGATTAGCTGAACGGTCATTGCCCTTAATTGTGCGACATCGTGGGGCCGTTGGCAAGTACGCAGTGATAGCCCGACGCTGCGACCCAGATTCCACGGTGAAGACGCTCATCAGGCTTCCCGCAATCAACTGGGTTAGCGCCGGTCATGAGACCGGGAGAGTGGATTCTCCGCAATCGCGTCCAATGTCCTTTTTGTGTCGAACCACGTCGCAAACTCGTCCGCAACCTCCGGCTGCTCCGCCGCCCATGCCGATATTGCCTGTCCCAACTCGTCAGTTGCCTCCATGTAGGCGTTCTGATTATGTTTCAAAGGCTCAGATTGAAAACTGTGTCTTGCCGCAATCCAAGCCGCTATTGCCGTGTCGAGGCTGGGTGAGATGTGGACATCCTTCGTGTGTTCATTTTGTTGTAGGGATTTCTTTTTCATTGTGTAGCCTCCTCTGTGGAATTCGTCGGTTCTTGTATTGCAGGACGCTGCCATACAGGACTCAAAGTCTCCGGCGACGGTACCTGTGAATCGTCATCGCCACACTCATCCTTCAACTCGTAATCGACCGGCACTACGGAGCCATCGTCGGCAACTTGGATGACGTTTGGAACCCTGCAATCGAAGACTTCTTCGCTGACTGGCGGCGGAGTGGTAAGGCGCACCGAGCCGTCCAACTCTAAATCGACTCCGAGGCCGAGGCGGTCGGCAAGGCAGCGCACGAAAGCCATCCGCGACCGTGGAGTGCTCAGCATGTTCTTAAGCCGCTTGCAGGTTCGGCTGGCAGCGACGCAGACATTGCTTTCGAGAGGCTCGGCGATTTCGCGATGGCGCAACTCATCGGTCTGACCGTGGGATTCAGCATATTGTGCGACCAACCTGTCCGCCGTTGACCTCGCAATTCGCTGCTGCCGCAACCAAAGGCTCCACTGGCCATTGCGCCCAAGGCGGCAAAGCATCTGCTTTCTGCGGTACAGGAGTTCGGCCAGAGGGGCATCAAACTCAAGCATCTCGGACTCGTGGAGGTCTTTCAAGTGCCGAGCTTGTTCCCGGTGGAACCAGCGATTAACAATCTCACCTGCCACAAAATCGTCATCGACCGGGCATAGGGGACGGTAGCAGCCATCTTCGCTCAAGAGCATATTGGGGTCTAAATTATGTTCGTACACACTCGCACCTCGAAATTGAATTGCGCTGCTGGAGCATGGACGCCCCTGTAAATATTTTTGGTAGTGATTTTTCTCTTGACCCGCGATTTCATCGCGAAAAGCCGATGGCAATAAGCCTTACCATAGGCTCTGCATGACCAAGCTGGATGTGGTGAAGTACGCCAGTGGGGTCAGGGTTATGAAGTCCAAGGAGGGCGGCGATGGCTGAACCCATCTACCCACGTCCCCTCCTACAAGATGGTTGTCTTCAACTTTACGAATGGCGTCTTCGACCTTTTCGTTTTGCTTTTGGAGTTGTCATTGCTTTCCACTTCGACTTCTTCCTCAAACACTTCGATGATGCCATTATCGACCATGGATTTTTTTACCCGGTCGATGAGACCTGAATACTTGCGGTAGTACGACTTGTTGTTCACGGTGTCACGGAAGTGAAGCAACATCCACAGGCTGTCTTTCTCAATGCCAGTAATAAGGTCGGTGCCCTTGTGGTGACTTTTGTGCTGCTTCTGATAGTCGTAGCGTTCCTTGAGAGCGGTATAGACCGCTTCGTAGCATTCGGACTCCTTGGTCTCGGCCAAGCCCGGTTTGAATGTGCCACGCAGACGCTGCTGCCACTCGGTGAAACGGAACGCAGCTTCAAGGCACGGTGCGGTGATTTCGGCGTCACCGTTACAAGCTGCCGTGACCAGTGCGACACGCAGGGCGTGTTCCGACAGGCGACGGCGTACGGCGTCATCACCAATCCACTCGTCCTTTGCGTCCCACACCCAATCGGGAATGGCGACAGGCTTGAGGTCGAAGTGTGCCTGAACCAGACCACGTATCGGACGAGCCTTCACGTAGCCGGGGTAGTAGCCCAGCAGGAAGCGGTCAGCCAAACCAAAGACCGTGGTTGCACCAAACAACTTGGCGAAGTCTGAACCATCCTTACAAGCCAGACCACCAAGGATGGAGAGCTTGCCATATACAAGCTGACGGCCCTTCTTGACGCTGCCACCGTCGCTGTCGTTTCCCCACAGTTTGCAGAGCATGTTCGGAAGGTTGCTGCCCATGATGGCACAAGCGTTGAGTACCGACTTCAACTCATCAATGAAAAGGAGGCGGTTAACCGGCTCCGTCTCCGACAACTGGTTCATCAGTCCGGAGTGTGAGCCCGGTGCATCTTCAACGATGGTGTCTTCACCCGGCACGAAGATGGACTTGCGTGCTGCGGTCATGCAGTACGATTTGCCGGTACCTACGTCACCAAGCAATGCAACATACATGTTCTTGCGAACGAAGTTGTCGCGGTCTTCGATGTCAAGCGTTGAGGCCATGCTCAAGATGGAGGGATACAGCCAGCCAAGTGGAAGCTTCACCGGGCAGTCGTTAGCGATTTGACCAAGGCGACCGTAGAGAGCACACTGGCCGGGAAAGTCCAAGCCAGTGTGAGTCTCAAGGTCAGTGATGGCAACCTGAGCAGGAACCGGCAGGTAGTCTTCAGGTGCCAGCGGGAGTTCACCGTCACGCTTCTGTTCCATAATGAGTTGGTCGATGTCGTCATAGAGGGGGTCGGCATCCGTTACTTTGCGGTTGTCGTTCAGCTTGAACTCAACCGGGTCGGCAACCGCAACATTATCTTCCCGCTCATCGTCCAAGCAATCTATGTTCCACTTGGGGTCGAGGGTCTTGCCGTCGTCGGCTGCAGACCAGATGGCACCACGGTACGGTTCGCCACCTTTTTCAATCTGAATGGCATTGAGAAAGGCGATGACCTGACCCGCGGACATGTTGGAACCATTGCAGCCACCGGCAAAGCAGTGAAACCCGAACACCTTGCCGTCATAGAAGAAGCCGGTGCGTACGGACTGCTCATGCTTGTGACTAGAGATGGGGCAGACATCGGTGATGAACCAGTCGCCATCCCAGTCTCCGCTGATGTCAAAGTGTTCCATGGTGTCTTCGAAATCGAAGTCTTCATGTACCGTTGCACATCCCTTAGGACAAGCGACCTTTTCCTTTGCACCGTGAACGGTTACCCACTCGACCAGCCAGTCGGGTGCCTCAACAATTTCACAATCGTCAGCCACGGCATAGATGAAGCCGGATGGATGCGTGGAGCCGGGAGCAATGACCTGTCTGCGGTCAACTTGAGCGTCAAACTCATACGGTGCAGTGTGGGCTTTGCGGTTGCCCATGGCACGCGAGGCCGGAGTCTGCTTCCAATACTTGTGCTCACCCTTGCTGCTGACCGTGGTGAACGTACGCGGGAGTGTGTGGCCTGTCTCCTGTTCAATGAGCGTCCACAGGTCGGGGTTATCGGCGTCCAGCATCCACTGACCATCCAGTGTAGCCACACAGCCACAGTTGATGTCGTTGCCATACGCGGCCATCCAGTAGAGGATGTCATCCGGCTTCTTGCTGGCCTTGGTCTGCCATGCGTAGGGCAATGGCTTCTTACCCTTGGCTTCGACCGGGATGACCGGCAAGCCGCGCTTGACCATGGACACAGCAATCTTGTTGAAGGGAAGTGCTGACTGGGTATCCATATTAGTTGGCCTCAGTCAGGTAACGGGGCTTGGGACCTGTGGGGCGACGGATTTGATTATCTTTGGCGATGTTGAAGACCGTCTTTCGGCACACCTTATATCGGTCAGCCACCTGTTGATACGTCAGAGCCGGTCTGGTTTGCAGTGTATCTAGGATTGCGGCGGTCACTTGCCGCTTGAGTTCAAATACATCTAAGTTACTCACCATGTCATCCGTCCTATATCTCTTAATACGGCGAATTTCGGAATCGCCTACACTAATAGGGCACGAATTACCTTTATGCGTTCTTAAGCCTACGCTCGATTTATCGAGTGGTACATCTTGTGGTGGCATAGTCACACCACAGCATGTTGTGGTCAGCCGGTTAGGCGTTCCGTTACGTTATTAAATTGTTTTGGGGCAGACTGGTGCGTGGGAGAGGGGAATCTACTTCTGCCAATGCAGTCATTCGATTGACTGCAATTGACTGCTGCTGTCGTCAAGGATGACTTCACGGATACGGCTGAAATAGCTCTTGCAGTCAGAAGTCTACATATAGACGAGAGAACGCAATCACAACCTGTAAGATATTGATAAATATATGTATGTATATATAAAATAGTCAGTTCTTGACTGCACTGCAGTCAATTGCAGTCACTGTTTGACTGCTGGAAATTATCTAAGAGTCCGTCTCACCATATGTTCGCGTGTACCCCATGAAAAGAATGACTGCAAAAGCTTCGCAAGAGCGATTCGAATGCTCTTCGGGTGTTGAGTGTGACAACCCGACATCATGCCGGAACGTGTCAGGTCATGTCGGAGGGATGAATGGCATCCGTGGCAGAGTTGGCTTCAGTGCCATCTGCTTCTACCTCGCGACTCAGCTTCTCAGCGGTTGCCGAGCTAATGGCGAGCAGGGACTGACTGCGCTTCTGGATGAGTGCAATCTGCTCCTTGAGGAGCGCATTGAAGCGTTCGAGTTCCGTGTTCAGAGTGCGTTCGAGCCGCCGACGAAACAGAAGGTCTTCGAAAACGTAGTTTGGGATTTGTTTACTGGTTGACATTGTTGTCTTCCTCCGAAACAGGCGACGACTGTGACCTTTGTTCGCTTTCCCTTGAAAGATTCCTCAACCGGGCCAACTGATATACCGTTTGTTCGCTGCATCCGAGTTCATGCCCAATTGCGGCATACGATTTTCCTGAGTATCGAATCCGCGTTTCTACGCAATCGTAGAAAAGTTCTCTCACAGCTCTGAGAGCGTCTTGCAATTTGTTCCTCTTCTGTGCTGTCATGTTTGTCTCCAAGGACGGTCTGTCTGAAACCACCGTCTACAAATGACTTTCGTATTGCGACTTTTCACGCGATTGTTGGAACGCTCAATACAAATCCCTGCAAAAACGGCAAAATCACGGTCTCTAGGTGAACGCGACAACGGTTCGTGCCTGTGGATTGCCATAAGCTTGTCGATTTCCGGCACCTGCTCAAGGCTCGACCAGTCGCCAATCGTTCGCCACGGCCAGCGCACGAGGGCCTCATGTGCTGGTGATGCGTTACCGCACTTCTGTCAGTCGTGTGTTGCCCGACTTCGGCGAAGGGTACTGTACTGTGTGGGGAACTATAGTATCTCTCCACTTCAGCGAGATTGGGGACTCATCCACAATCCCCAACCTTAGGCATCTTTCGAAGTGATTATCTCAATCTTTCGTGACTGCCATCATAGGGAACAAATCATCAATATCAATGCATGTTCCACGCTTTATCGGCGCAAATGTGAGGCTTCACCCGCATCGTTGCATGGGTTGCTGCGGCGATGCGTCTGTCCTACGCTTTGTGAAGAGGAGGAATAAGTCGCGTGACAGCACGGATTACCAAGTTACTCGATTGACGTAACAATGCGTGAAAGAACAGCAGTGACACGGGCAGAGCCCCGACCAGAGATGGCCGGGGTTTCGTGGCCTTAGGGCAAAGAAAATAATTTCCCAAAATTGGCGCGAGAACATGGTGTCGCCAAATCACCGAGTGGGGAGAGGCACACACCCGAGACGTAGACCCGGCTGGAGTTCACCGGCTCGCAACAACACAGAGTATTCCGGGCGCTAGGCGGCCTGTTCAGCCGCCGCGCCTACAACCGCCACCGTACCAATAAGGAAATGGAGACACCCAAATGGAACATCTTGATGTACTGAAGCAGTTCGGCATCACCTCCCTCGAAGATGCGAGGAAGTTAGCCGAACTTACTAACGACATCGTAGCCAGTCTTGAGGCCATTGATGAAAACGACAACGACCTTGATGAGTTGGCGGAGCATACAAGCGCCATCGTTGCCAACTTGAGGGTCATCGGAGAAGAAGCGTAACAATAATGGGCCGGTGGGTTGTTCAACTCACCAATCTACAACCACAACCAATCCGTTCCGAGCCCTATGAGTAGAGAGGGACTCGGCGGAAGCCAAAGTAACAAGGGCACCTGCCCAAAGATTCGGAGTGTCAGATGCATATTCTCATTTCTCAGGCTCGTTCTATCCGGTCACTGCTCAGTACCAAGGGGGTCAAGCTCCGATGCTTTCACGGCGGCGGGAAACCGCCGCAAATCACACAAGCACCGAGAACGGATATGCAATATGGAGACGAGACTTTTATATGACAGGAAGGAGGCTGCACGGCAATTGTCCATTTCCGTGCGGTCGCTCGATTATCTTATTGCCGGGAAGCAACTGGACACCCGACGCATCGGGAAGAAGGTGCTCGTACCCCATGCATCTCTCGTGCGGTATGCGTCGGCGAATCACTATGAGGCCGTCAAGGAAGTCATGAGCGAGTCTACAGCAGTTCGCAGGGCGGTATCATCCAAGTGTGCATAGCGTGCAGTCATTGAGATTGTTTTGTGGCCCGCGAGGGTTTGAATGACTTTCAGGTTCACCCCACGCATCGCCAGCCGGGAACAAAAAGTATGCCGATTGTCATGCCAGCGGTAATGAACGACGCCAGACTTCTCAACTGCATCTTCCCACCATGCACGCCTTGATTCAGCGAACACCTTGCCAGTCCGCTTCACAGTTGTCTGTCTTGAGCGAATCTTCGCAAAGGCTGCTTCAACGCTGGCATTCATGGGGATTGAGCGGCCACTATTGTTCTTCGTCTTTGTAAGCCGGATTTCACGCCGGACGAAGTCAATCTGGTTCCACGTCAACTCATACTGTTCTGAGAGCCTCATGCCGGTGCCAAGGCTGATGTCCAGTTCAGGCAGGTGAGCCGGTGGTATCACGGCGCGGAGTGCGGCCTCTTCCTCGTCCGTCAGCCAACGAATGACAGCATTGTCCTCATGCTTCTGCTGAACGAGTCTGGCTGGGTTTGAAGCCACCTTCCCATTCTTCAGTGCCTCACGAAAGATGAGGGAGAAGAGCGCCCTGTACCGATTGCTGGTCGCCGAGGTTTTGGTGTTTCGCGTCAGCCAATCGTCAATCTCTTGTGGCTTGATGGTACCCGCCTCGCGGCCCTCAAAGTCTGGTTTTATCCGTGCCAGTCTCCCTGAGATGTTCCGCTGGTCACGGTGGTGAGCCAAGCTGAATGTCAAAATGTCATCGCACAGGGTACCGAACCTTACGCCCACGGCGCGTAAATTCTCCGGCAACTTGATGCCTTTTCGTCTCTCCTCTGTGCGTTTGCGGAACAGGTCGATGGCGTCAGACTTCCGGCCAACTTTCTCACGCCTGAGTTTGCCGTCTGCATCCCGGTACCGAATCCACCAAACGCCACTTCCGGGAATCCGTTCCCAGACCCCCCGCACTTTGGCTTCATCCTTCTTCTTGGTTGCTTTGGTCTGTGCCATACATCCCCTGCCGCACCAAGTATCACCCTAAGTATCACCGGGGTCAAGTTCTGGTCATTGACGCGGGAGGCTATTTCTGCGTAAGTTATTGATTCTAATTGGTGCCCGGAGGGGGACTTGAACCCCCACAGCCTTGCGGCCTGCGGATTTTAAGTCCGCTGCGTCTGCCAGTTTCGCCATCCGGGCTCGATAAGGCAAGGCATATATGCCTTATCGTACCTGAGGACGCTGCCCAAGGAAGCGGCGTCCTTTGCTCGGCACCGCGCAATCGTGGTACGCTGCGCTCGGCGCAGCAAAAGCTACCGGGCCGCCGAAGGCTGCGCAGGCACGGAAGCGATCCATCCACCGCCGCGAAGCAATGCGTCTACTGGAGCTTGCGAAAGCAGATATTCTCGCCCTCCAGCCGGTACTCGGCCGAGCAGACGTCGCCTCCGCAGATCATGGTATCTCCGCCGCAGAGTTGCCGGTGGGTAATGAGCCCCAGAGTCCCGCAACGTGGGCACGACATCACGGCCACGAACGGGTTCTGCGCATGACCCAGCTTCGCCTGATTCTCCAGGACGAATACCGTTCCAGGGTCCATTCTGTCGGGAATCCATTCTTCCAGAAACTGCAAGTCGGCTGACATCGTGCCCTCCGGTGGGTTGATGTAACCGAGCCGAATCCGATGCGTTCCGGCTGGCTCCGTTGTGCAACAACAGCAGGCTGCGAATGGCATCCCGGAGGCGGAAGATGCCTCCAGTAGCACTCAGTGTTGCCGGGATGGGCGGCAATGTCAATCGGAATCGAATCCGGGGAGTATCGAAGGGGATTCCCGGCCCATCCTGGAAAAGCTCTTCCCTACCGGGACGCGGACGCCGCTCCTCTTCCCTGGGAGGCGGCAAACTGGTCGACCGCCTTATAGGTCTCTTCGTTGCGCAGAATTCCCTCGACGTACTCACGGGTTTCGGTGAACGGAATCGACTCCACAAACTCGTCCATGCCTTGGTAAGGGCCCGCGGTCAGCCAATCCTCCACGCGTTCGTCGCCCGCGTCGTAGGCCGCCAAGGCGTACTCCGTCACGCCGCCGAACTTGTCCAGGGTCTTGCGCAGGTAGCGGGTTCCCAGGCGGATGTTGGTGACCGGGTCAAGCAGTTGAAAGGTCTCAAAGTGGCTGATTCCCTCCTCGTGCGCAAGCGCCTTTCCCACCGAAGGCAGCAACTGCATCAGGCCGTAGGCGTTGGCGGGCGAGATGGCCGAAGGGTTGAACTCTGACTCCTGGCGAATCTGTGAGGCCACCAGGTAGGGATCGAGGTTGTTTTTGGCCGACTCGGCCTTGATCGTCTCCCAATATGGTTGGGGGAAAAGGATGCGCCAGTAGACCAGCGGGATAGACTTGACGGGAGCAGATGCAGCAAAGGGCAGAGCCCGCTTGAGGGCGCGCATGGCGCGAAAATTCTCGCCATAGGAGGCATAGATTTGCGCTTCGGCCAGCGCGCTCCAGGAGGAGGAGTCGGGATCGGCGGCGATCTCCTGTGCAATGTAGTCGTTCAACCCCGCATTGGCCAGCAGCCGTGCCTTGGCCAGGTGCGGGCTGTCGGCGGGAAAGCTCTCCTGCAAAGGCGGAACGGGCGGAGCCTGGAAGCGATCGAGCTGCGGCACCGGCACCGGCTGGGAGTCGCCTAGTGCGGCCAGCCGCTCACGGGCCATCTGCGCATAAAAGTAGTGCTGGTAGGCGCGCAGGATGGTGCGATAGTTAGCCGCAGCCAGGGCCGGCTTGCGATCCTGCGTCTCATAGAGGCGTCCCCGCCAATAGAGCGCCGAGGCCGCCTCCTTGGCGGCGGGATAGAGCCGTATCTGCTCGTCAAAGAGACGTGAGGCGTCGGCATACAGCCCTTGGCGGTAACTGAGCCAGCCCGCCCGCCAGTGCGCTGCCGCGGCGTTTGTGTTCTGAGGAAAGTGAGTAGCGAGATAGCTGTAATACTCGACCGCCGTGGAATACTCCCGGCGCAGCAGGTACATGTTGCCGCTGGAGTAGAGCGCCTCGGCGAGCCAAGGACTGCGGGGAAAAATTGTCTCCATCTGAACGACGATGCGCTTCTGCTCGTCCACGTCGTTCCGGTTCCGGGCCAGTTCCATCAACAGGTAGAGCCGCCGCGCGCCGTTTTCGTCGCGGGTGTCGGCCAGCGCCTCCGCCTGGGCCGTGGTCAGCCGCTTCAGCTTCTGGTCGCAGGCGGCCTCGGCCACGGCAAAGCCGTTCCGCGCCGCCTCATCCAGGCCGGGAACGCGGGCCAGCGCACGATATTGCTCCGCGGCCTCGCCGTAGTGTCCGGCGTTATAGTAGGCATCGCCCAGGGTGCGCAGATCGGCCGCCGACAGAATCGATTCGGCTCCCATCTCCGTCAGACGGGCGCGCGCAATTTGCGCATCCGAACTCATGGGGAAGCCGAGCAGGAGGCGCTTGAAGATGCGCTCCGCTTCCTGCGTCTGCTTCTGGGCAAGCGCAACATGCCCCTGTGCAAGCTGAAATCCAGCGCGATTCGCGGCAGGCGAGCCGGCGGCCTGCGCCAGCACCTGCTGCGCTCCCGCCGCATTGCCCATCGACAGCAAAACGTTGGCCTCCAACTCGGGCGCCTGGATGTCGAAGATGCTGTCGGGATAGCGGTTCGTGAAGCCGCGCAGCAAGGCTTCGGCAGCGGCCTCGTTGCCCGCCGCGTGGCTGGCCTCCGCGCCCAGGAAATCCGCGTAGTCGGCCAGCTCCTCGCCGGCCTGGCGAGCCTGGCGCAGACTCGTTTCGGCCTCGGCATAGTGCTTGTCGAGCAGATAGGCGTGCCCCAACGCAAGATAAGCGGCCGCGGCTGCCTCGCCGTTGTGCTGATGCGCATATTTGGCTACGCCCGCATAGGCCGCCGGCGTGCGCAGCATTGCCAGTTGCTGGGCCATGGGGCGCAGCTCGGTGGAAGCGACAAACGCCAGCTTGATGCGCGCCGTCCGCGCGGCTCTTGCGGCCTTGCTCGCGCGGCTCACCGGCTTCCCGGCGCGTGCGCCCGCCTTGGCCGGTTTCTTCGTGCTCGTATCCGCCCCGGCTGCCTTCTTCGTTTTGGCATTCGACTCGGCAGGTTTCTTGGCGCTGGTCGCCGGTTTGGCCTGAGTCTTGGCGCTGCCGCCTGGGCTGGTCGGCTTTTTGGCGCTTGCGGCCGGTGCGGCCGGCTTTTTCGCCTTTTTTGTCTTGCTTGCAGCAGAAGCGTGAGGCTGCGTCGGCGAAGTGGTGGAAGTTTGACCGTCCAGGGGAGTCACCACCATCAGGACGGAGAGCGCACCGGCCAGCAAGCGCGCAAAACGTGAAACGGAAGTAGCGGAAGCCGCGACCCTCATATCTTTCACTTTATGCCGCTTTACCCCAGCAGCGATGCGCGTGTACCAGTTGCGTTACCGCGGCGTGCGCCCATGCGGGACACGGCGCGTCCGCGATGGGACGAATCAAAGCGCCGCGCATTCCCGCTCCCGCTGCTCCGCGGGCGCAATGGAAACCGTTGGAGTGATAGCTCTTTCCTCGCCTTCAAGCCTTCCTGAAACCAGGAATCCGGCTGCGGCTTCCGCCTGCACCGGGCGCGAAAAGAAATAGCCCTGGATCAAATCGCATTTGCCCTGGCGCAAGGTGTTCAACTGCTCGGCTGTCTCCACGCCTTCCGCCACCACGCGCAGCCCCAGCGTATGGGCCATCGACAAGACGGCATCCACGATCGGGCGGGTGCCGTCGGGCTCGCTCAGGTTCTCCATGAACGAGCCGTCGATCTTGAGCACGTCGATGGGCAGACGGTGCAGGTAGCTGAGCGAAGAGTACCCGGTGCCGAAATCGTCGATGGCGATGCGCACGCCCAGCCGCTTCAGGCGCTCCATCTGATGGGCAGATTCGGCAAAGTCGTGCATCACGATGCTTTCGGTCAATTCCAGCACCAGCATCTCCGCAGGCTGGCCCGTCTCTTCAAGGATTTGCGCCACGGTATCGGCGAAGTCGTCGCGGGCAAACTGCAAGGCGGAGATGTTCACCGCAATGGAGGCCGCCGGATGCCCGGCCTTCTGCCACTCCCGACTCTGGCGGCAGACCTCGCGCAACACCCACTCGCCCAGCGGCACAATCAGTTGCGTCTCCTCGGCAATGGGAATGAAGTCGCACGGAGGAACGTTGCCCAGCCGAGGAGAGTGAAAGCGCAGCAGTGCCTCAAATCCGTGCAGAACGCCATTGGGCAGGCAGAGCGGTTGGTACGCGACGGTAAAGCCGCCGGTTTCCAGCGCGTGGTTCAGTTCCGCCTCCAGTTCACGGCGCTCGGCGGGTTCCCGGTCCATCTCCGGGCTGAAGGAGCGGAAGCCGCAGCAGCCGAACTTGGCGGCATACATGGCCTGATCGGCATGTTGGGCCAAACTGTCGCCCGTCTTGCCATCTTCCGGATAGAGCGAGATGCCGATGCTGGCGGTGATGCTCAGCTCCAGTTCTTCAACCTGCATGGGATGCGCAAGCACTTCCAGCAGGTCGGCGGCTGTGGTCTCGGCGGCCTCCCGGCTCGATGTCCCTTCGATGAGGGCCATGAACTCGTCTCCGCCCATGCGCGCCAGGGTATCGCTGGAGCGGAGACGGCCAGAAAGCCGCTCCGCTGTCTGTTGCAGCACTGCGTCACCCACCGGGTGGCCATACTGATCGTTGATCTGCTTGAACCGATCCAGATCGATCCACAGCACGGCCATTCCCTGGCCTGTCCGCGCAGCCCGCTTGATGGCGTTCGCGATGCGATCCCGGGCCAGCCTGCGGTTGGGCAGACCGGTCAGGCTGTCGTGATATGCGTGATCGATCAGTTGCGTCTGCAACCGGCTTCGCTCCATCACCAGCGCCGCCATGTGGCGGCACATCTCCAGCATTTCTAGATCGGCGGAAGATGGCGTCCACTGCAACAGGGTGTAGACGCTGAGCGTTCCCAACACGTCGGCATCGGAGGCGACGTAGGGCGCCGACCACACCGAGAGCAGGCCATTGGCGCGCAGCAGCTCGCTCCATGGTTTGTGGACCGCGCCCAGGTCTTCCACCAGGTACGGCTCCCCGGAGGTCACGGCCACGCTCTCCGGCGCATCGGCAAAGCTGGCGGAGATCGACCGCAGATGCTGCTTCAGCTTGTCGCTCAACCCCGAACTGGCCACCAGTTTCAGCGATCCGGAGTTGAGAGAGTGGACCTCGCAAATCCAGGTTGAGCTGAATTCAGCCACCGTCTCGGCCAGCACCCTGAAGATGTCTCCGATCGGCTCATTGCGGGCCACCATCTCCAACATGCGGTTGCGGCCCCGGTTCAGGCGCTCCGCCCGCTGCCGCTCCTTCACCTCGGCAGCCAGGGCAGAGGTGCGCGCCTGCACGCGATTCTCCAGCGCCGCCCGCTCGGCGGCCAGCTCCGATTGCATATGGAAGCGGGCGAGTTCTTCCCGGCGCAACTGGCGGTAAAGCTGAAGCGCATAGCCGAAGGAAAACACCACCAGAATGCAGGCCAGGCCCTGGAAGGCAATAGCCCACAACCGGACCTGTTGGATAGCCGCCACGCGGTCCAGGTTGGCTTCATCCTGCCGGTCAACGCCGTTGCGCAGGTCATTCAGAGCACGTTTAACACGACCGATGGCCGCGAAGAGCTCGGCAGCGCCGCTCACACGCGCAGGTCCGCGCCGGCTCTTGCGGCAAGCCTGCCATGCCGCATTCAGGTCGGCGACCGATTGTTGCACTTCTGCCGTCTGGCCGGAGAGCTCGGCCGAGGCGCTTTGAAGAAGCGCATCCGCCCCCATCGCGGAGTCCAATTCGCTGGTGATCGCCGCCGCCTGGTCTCCGTCGGCCGGGAAGTCCTGGACCGCCGGGAGAAGCTGGTCGACGCTGGCGGAGAGACGATCGATCTGCTGCCGGCTTTGCGCCAGATCTTCGTGCCGGACAGCTACGTCGTGGCAAACCATGTAAACGTGCCGCGAGATACCCAACCCCATCCCAACCGCGATCAACTGCACCGCGATCAAGGTGAGAAACCGCCCACTGGCGAGAGACGAGGGTGGCCGATACCGATCCGAGTTGATCGAGTTGAACAATGTAATTGGTCCTGTGGAGTCCTGTTCTTTATCGGCCCAGAAGATGACAGGAGGATGAAAAACCGGCTCTCCTGGCGCATTCTTGTCCATTTCGCTCGATCTTCAATTCACTTTCGGAGAAAGTGCTGCTATATGGGACAAAAACTCTCTCGGAGCGGCATGAATCGCCCATCGTCGGAGTTTCATGGCGCCTAAGTCAACGCTCTCAAGTTGTTGCGCCACGGCCACGAATCCCCGCCCACCGGCCCGGCCATCGGCATCTCTCCTCAGCGAAGATTTGCGCCCGAACCCAGGCTCGTCCACCCCGGCGCGAGCCCCTCGGCTTGGTTCCCTGCCCTGTCGTCCGTTACACTCATCTTTTGCGGGTTCCATGCCAATCGATCCATAGTGCGAAGGAATTCCGCAACCAATGCTCATGTCCACCATCCAACCTATTGCAGGAGAACTCGAGCCGCATCCCGACGTAGCCCTGGTCGAACAGGTGCGCGGCGGAGATGTCACGGCCTACGATACGCTGGTCCGCAAATACGACCGTCAGATCTTCCGGATTGCGCAGCACATTACGCAAAACCGCGAGGATGCTGAGGACGTGATGCAGGACGCGTTTCTCAAGGCATACGAAAAGCTCGATCAGTTCCAGGGGAACTCGAAGTTTTACACATGGTTGGTTCGTATCGCAGTCAACGAAAGCCTGATGCGGCTGCGCAAGCGGCGCACCGGCAAAATGGTTTCGATCGACGAGGACATCGAGACCGACGAGGGCAGCGTTCCCCGCGATCTGGCCGACTGGAGTCCCGATCCAGAGCAGAACTACGGCCAGGCCGAACTGGCCGAGATTTTGCGCAAGACGATTCAGGGGCTGCCGCAGGGATTTCGAATTGTGTTTGTGTTGCGCGATGTGGAAGGACTTTCCACAGAAGAGACGGCAGAGACGCTCGGACTGAGCATTCCAGCCGTGAAGTCCCGCCTTTTGCGCGCGCGGCTGCAACTGCGCGAACGCCTGAGCCGTTACTTCCGCAAAAAGAAGGGGACTGAGAAGTGACCTGCTCTGAGTTTCTCGCTTTGCTCGACGACCTGATCGACGACACCGTGCCGCCCCAAACGCGCGCAGAGCTGGAAGCGCACCTGCGCGGCTGCGAGCACTGCGAGGTGACCCTCAACACCACGCGCAAGACGATTGAAATTTATCGCTCGCACGAGATTTACGACCTGCCTGCCGGCCTGCGCGAGCGCCTCCACGCCGCCATCATGGCCCGCTGCAAAAAAGGCTGCTGAAGCCGCACCTCCAATCCATTCGCGCCAATCGGCATGGGCCCGCGCAACTTTGCTGTCTGCGCCGGGTTCCAACCGGTAGAAAGCCCGTGCCGTGCGAACGATCCCGGCCACCCGTATTGAGGAGTGCCTCCGATGGATCGATGCAGAGGGATACTCGCGGCTCTGGTATGCATCAACCTCTTGAGCCCGTCCGCGTCCGCGCTGGCTCAGACGGCTGCCTCACCCGCAAACCAAATCCCAGAGCATGCTTCTGCACGGCCGCCTTACAAATCCAGCCAGTTGCAAGGCGACGAGAAGATTCTGCACGCCCTCAACCGCTTTACCTTCGGTCCGCGGCCAGGCGATCTGGAAGCAGTCCGGGCGATGGGGCTGGAAACGTGGTTTGACCGGCAATTGCACCCCGAAACCCTCGACCAGACTGATTTGGATGCGCGCCTCACCCAGTTCCCCGCCATGCAATTGAATCCGCAGGAACTGCTCCTCTGCCTGCCCAGCAACGCCGTAATCCGCCAGGCGGTGGACGGCAAAGCGCCCATCCCGCCGAATGGCGCGCTGCATGTGGTCTACGAGAACGAAATTGCGCGCTACCAGGCGCGGCAGCAGGAAAAGGAACAGAAAAAGCTGGAACAAGCCTCCGCGGATGCCGTGATGGCCGGCGGCAAGCCCGCAGCGGGCAGCGAAACCATGGCGATGAACGCACCTGCATCCGCTGACACCGGAGTGATGGCGCAAGCTCCGCAATCCTCCCCGGCTGTGCCAAACCAGATGAGCAGGATGCCCGCGGAGAGCAAGCCGGACGAGGCGCACGTCGACCCTGCGGTGATCGCCGAAATTCTCGCCCTCCCTCCACAGCAGCGTGTTGCCCGCCTGACTGCCATGCAGCAGCCGGAGTTCGACAGCTTTCGCAAGGCGCTCAAGCCGCAGCAGCGCGCCGCCCTCCTCGACGGCCTCAACCCCGCTCAGCAAGAGCTGACGGCCGCGCTGGAGAGCCCGCAGCGGCTGGTCAACGATGAGTTGGCCTACCAGCGGCTAACCCGAGACATCGATTCCAACGCCCAGCTTCAGGAAGTGATGACCGACTTCTGGCTCAATCACTTCAACGTCTTCCTGCACAAGAACGAGGAGACTCCTTACTATCTGGTCAGCTACGAACGGGATGTAATTCGCCCCCGAGCGCTGGGCAAGTTTGAAGACCTGCTGGAAGCCACGGCGCACAGCCCGGCGATGCTGCTCTACCTCGACAACTCCAGCAGCATGGGCCCGGATTCGCCGGCCGCCGAACACGCCAAAACGGCCGCGGCGCGCCATCCCGGCAAGCAGAAAACTCCCGAAGGGCTGAACGAAAACTATGCCCGCGAGTTGATGGAGCTACACACGCTGGGCGTAAACGGCGGCTATACTCAGGCGGACGTGATCCAGGTGGCACGCGTACTCACCGGCTGGACCGTCGATCGCCCGCAGCGCGGCGGCGGATTCAAATTCGATGAAAACCGCCATGAGCCCGGCGACAAGAAAGTCCTCGGCCAGAAGATCAAGGAAAACGGCGAACAGGAGGGACGGGAGCTGTTGCACGTGCTCGCCCTCCAACCGGCCACGGCCCGGTTCCTCTCTCGCAAACTGGCCGTGCGCTTTGCTGGCGACGACCCACCGCAGAGTCTCGTCGATCGCATGGCAAAATCGTACCTCGCCAGCGGCGGCGACATGGCCGTGGTACTCAAGACCCTCTTCCACTCGCCCGAGTTCTGGGCCAGCGGCGCTTACCGGGCCAAAATGAAAACGCCCCTCGACTATGTGGTCTCGGCCGCGCGCGCCAGCAACGCAAGCATCGACAATCTGCAGCCGCTGGTCAACGCCCTCCGCGAGATGGGCATGCCTCTCTACGGCGCGGTTCCTCCCACCGGATACAACTGGCAATCCTCCGCCTGGGTCAGCACCGGCGCGCTGGTCAACCGCATGAACTTCGCGCTTGCGCTGGCCGCAAACAAACTGCCCGGCATCGCCGTCTCCTGGGCTCCGGCAGAGGATTTGAGCGCCGGCCAGACCAGCTCCGCTTCAAATCCTGGAGCCGAAGAGCGGCGCCTGGAATCGCTTCTGGTTGCTGGAGGCGTGAGCGAATCCACCCGCGCCGCCGTGCTCGAACAATTCACCGCGCAGGGTACGCAGACCGCGGCGCCGGCCAGACCGATTCCCGCAGCCGCCAAAGCAATCAATCCCGCACAAGCGGCCAGGGCGCTGGAACGGCAGGACCAGTTGCTGGCCGGTTTATTGCTGGGCTCTCCGGAGTTTCAGCGCCGATAACTGCAAGCGGACAGACCAAGGGAGCCATGCTATGCAAACCAACCGCAGATTCTTTCTCCGCAACGGCGCACTGGCCATTGCCGGCACTGCCGCTCTGCCCAGCTTTCTTGTGCGCTCCGCGATGGCCCAGAGCGCAAACAACGCCGGCCGGCGGCTGGTCGTCATCTTTCAGCGTGGCGCGGCCGATGGCCTCAACGTCGTCGTGCCCTACAGGGAGCAGAATTACTACGCCATGCGGCCGGGTATCGCCATTCCCGCGGATCAGGTCCTCGATCTGGACGGCTTCTTCGGTCTGCATCCCTCGCTGGCGGCCTTCAAACCGCTCTATGACCAGGGCCATCTGGCCGTGGTTCATGCAGCCGGCTCGCCCGATATGTCGCGCTCTCACTTTGACGCCCAGGACTACATGGAGTCCGGCACGCCCGGCGTCAAAAGCACTGAGGATGGCTGGCTCAACCGCGCTCTGCAAGCCGAAGATCTGCGCCACCGCCAGGAACACACCGCATTTCGCGCTCTGGCACTCGGCGCGCAGCTTCCTCGCACGCTGGCAGGCAAGATTCCCGCCATCGCGCTCTCCAACCTGAACAGCTTCGCGGTCGGCGGGCCCAACCGCAACCCCAATCCCGCTCCTTCGCCGGCGGCCGCCGCATTTGAAGCCATGTACGGCGACAGCGGCGACAGCATTCTCCATGCCACCGGCGAAGAGACCTTCGAGGCGGTCAAGATGCTCCGCGATGCCAATCCAGCCCAGTACAAGCCCGATCCCGGCGTCGACTATCTCAACTCCGAATTCGGCAACAACATGAAGCAGATCGCCCAACTGCTCAAGGCCAACCTCGGCGTCGAGGCCGCCTTCACGGATGTCGGCGGTTGGGACACACATCAGAATCAGGGCGGCGTCAACGGCCAACTCGCCGACCGGCTGCGCGACTTCTCCACCAGCATCGCCGCCTTCTGGCGCGACCTGGGCGACGGTGCGGAAAACGTGACCCTGGTTACGATGTCGGAATTCGGCCGCACCGCCCGGCAAAACGGCACCGGCGGCACCGACCATGGCCACGCCAACGCCATGTTCGTCTTGGGCGGCCAAGTGAAGGGCGGCAAAGTCTACGGCCGCTGGCCCGGACTGGCGAACGAGCAACTAAACGAAGGCCGCGACCTCGCCGTCACCACCGACTTCCGCCAGGTGCTGGGAGAGATTGTCGCTAAGACCACGGGCGCCGGCAACCTGGAGATAGTCTTTCCCGGCGCGAAGCTGCGGAGCGACAGGTTCCTGCGGCTGATTTGAGAAGCTTTTGCGCTGTGGCCCGATTGGAGTGATGGATCGGTTTCCGGTTTGCCGGTAACCCAGGGGGGTCATCCGCCGACAATCAATCGAGAAACGTGCTCCTTGTCCACGCCCTTGGTCCTTTCAAGCGTCCACTCCGAATTCCTCCCAAATGCGGCAAACCAGCAGCGAGGTTGCCGAGGTCCCATGTTGTAGACCATCACGCTTCCTCGTCCGTTCTTCAACGTGATGCCACTGTACCAAACAAATAAAGCAGAGCTAACGAAGTTCTCAGCACGCTTGTGCAAATTGGAATGGCTGCGGCGTCTAGACTTACTATGCGGCAACTTGGGGAGCGGAGACTCGATGTAACCTTGCTTGGAATGCAGAAAGGACCACTGGCTCACTACTCTGTCCGGTGCGAACGGCGGAAAGGTGAGCTTGTCCTGCCAGAATTCCGCCTTGACCGACGCGAACCGGTCCATAAACAAGAAGGATCGATCCGCTGGGAAGTTCGAAGCTACGATGCCATTACCGGAATAGCGTAGCCATTTGTGATCGAATCAGTTATCGATCTGAATGGCCCATAGATGCTCCGGAGCCTGCTGAAGGAGCAGCCCTTTCAGAAGCGAGTTCAACAGATCGACGAAGTCATTGTCGTCCATTAGTCCGGGTGGTATCGCGACCGCCATTCAACGATTATCTCCCGATTGGCTGCGCTGGGTTGACCCCCAACCCTGAGTTTCGGGTGAATCGCTGCCAATCCGGAAGCGGACCATTGCTCGGTCTCCCTGTCCTCTGGCCCTTCCCCCGCCGCATGATTTACCCTCAAACACGGCATGAATCTCAAGCACCCGTTTCTCGCTCCCGCTCTCGGCGTGGCCTTTGCCGCCACGGCGGTTCTCTCGATTTCTGCCCAAACGGCCGCCAAACCGGCCACTCAACCGGCCGATGACCTGCCCGACGCGCCCCAGGCCACCGCGGCTGCCATGATCCATCCCAACGGGCCGACCGTGGTCATGGATACCTCCATGGGCCGCATCACCTGCCAGTTCTATGAGAAGCAGGCTCCCAAGGCGGTCGCCAACTTCATCGCCCTGGCCGAAGGCACAAAGGACTGGACCGACCCGACAACCAAAAAGCTCCAGCACAACAAGCCCTACTACGACGGAACCATCTTCCATCGTGTGATTCCCGAGTTCATGATCCAGGGAGGTGACCCTACGGGAACCGGCATGGGCGATCCCGGCTTCACCTTCGAGGACGAATTCGATCCCAACCTGAACTTCGACGGGCCCGGCAAGCTGGCCATGGCCAACTCCGGCCCCAACACCAACGGCAGCCAGTTTTTCGTCACCGAGCAGGGTTACGACTCGCTCAACCAGCACTACACGCTTTTCGGCCAGTGCGACGAATCGAGCGTGACGGTGGTCAAGACCATCGCCCGCGTGGAGCGCGACAGCAACGACAAGCCGCTCACGCCCGTAGTGCTGAAGAAGGTAACCATCGTGCGCGAAGGCCAGCCGCTGCCGCCTTCGCCTGCGGCCGCGTCTGAGTCCGCTCCCAAGCCCGCCGCTGCGCCTAAACCCTAGCCCTACTTTTCAACCGGGCTTCCCATGTTTCGATTTTGAAACCTGGGAAGTCTCGAACCACAGGAGTTCTCCATGGCACTCGCAACAGGAACCTACGCCGTCTTCTCAACCACCGAGGGCAAGATCACCGTCCGTCTCTTCGAGGCCGATGCGCCCGTCACCGTCAAGAACTTCATCGACCTGGCCGAGGGCAAGCGCGAGTGGGTCCATCCCACAACCCGCGCCAAGTCCAGCGACAAGCTCTTCGACGGCACCATCTTCCATCGCGTGATCCCCGACTTCATGATCCAGGGCGGCGACCCCGCCGGCAGCGGCATGGGCGGACCCGGCTACCGCTTTGCGGATGAGACCAAGGGTTCGGCCCACAAGTTCGACAAGCCTGGCAAGCTGGCCATGGCCAACTCCGGCCCCAACACCAACGGCAGTCAGTTCTTCCTCACCGTGGCTCCCACTCCCTGGCTCACCGGCAACCACACCATCTTCGGCGAAGTGGTCGAGGGTCAGGAGATCGTCACCAAAATCTCCCTCGTCCCGCGCAACTCGCAGGACAAGCCCCACAAGCCCGTCGTTCTCGAATCCGTGGTCATCGAGCGCGTCGCGTAGACCAGCTCAATCTGAAAATCGCCGAACCCCCCAACCAGTTTGGGGGTTCGGCGTTCAGCGCCCGCACAGGAGCACCGATGAAACGGCATACGCCACTCTGCACCTTCCGCACATTCGGCTGCCGGCTCGCTCTGCTGGCCTTCCTGTTTCTCTGCGCCGCAATGTCGCACGCCCAGGGCGCGCGGCCCGCGGCAACCGGTCACGCCAGGCCCGTTCCCGCAAAATCCTCTCCGCCGACCACCGTCGCCGCGCTCCTGGTCAGCGATATCCACTTCGAGCCCTTCTGGGATCCGGAAAAGGCTGCGCAACTCGACGCCGCGCCCGTCACCCAGTGGAACGCGATCCTCGCCGCCGCGCCATCCTCCGGCCGCGAGCAGCGTTTCGACGCGCTCCAGCAGACCTGCCATGCGCGCGGCGTGGACACCTCGTACCCTCTGCTCGAATCCAGTCTGCAAGCCATGCGCGGCAGCGCCGCCGGCATCCGTTTCGTCACCGTCAGCGGCGATTTGATCGCCCACGCCTTCGATTGCAAGTACCGCACGCTCTTTCCTCATTCCACTGCCGACGCCTACCGGACATTCGTTGAAAAAACGATCGGCTATGTGGTTGCCGAGCTGAACGGAATCTCTCCCGGCGTCCCCGTCTTCGTGGCCCTGGGCAACAACGACTCCGACTGCGGCGATTACCGCCTGGACGCCCGCAGCGAATTCCTTGCAGCCACCGGCAGGCAAATCGTCGAGGCCGTTCCCGCCGCCGAGCGCGATAGCGCCCTTAAAACCTTTGCGGAGGGCGGCTATTACAGCGTTCCTTTGCCCGCGCCCATCCGCAATGCGCGTCTGCTGGTGCTCAACGACATCTTCCTCTCCGGCAAATACACCGCCTGCTCCGGCAAGCCCAATCCCGGCGCCGCCGACGGCCAGCTTGCCTGGCTTCAGCAGCAACTGGACGAGGCCCGCGCCCAAAAGCAGAATCTCTGGGTCATGGGCCACATCCCGCCCGGCATCGACGCCCACGCATCCAAGGCGAGAATGATCGATCCCTGCGGCGGAGCCTCACCGAAGATGTTTCTATCCAATGAGAAGCTCGCAGATATGCTCACAGACCACAGCGGCGTGGTGAAGCTGGCTCTCTTCGCCCACACTCACATGGATGAGATCAGGCTGCTCCGCGCCGAGCCTGCGGCTCTCTCCGCGGCTGCGCCCGGCAGACCCACGGTCGAGCCCGGCGAGATCGCGCTCAAGACCGTTCCTTCCATCTCGCCCATCGACGGCAACAACCCATCCTTCACCATCGCCCAGGTGGATTCCGCCACGGCGACTCTGGTCGATTACCGGGTCATCGCCGCCGCGAACCCGTCCGGCTCCGCATGGTCTGAAGAGTACGACTACTCCCGCGCCTACGGCGAGCCGTCCTACTCCGCCGCCTCTGTCGATCGGCTTCTGACGCGCTTCGCCGCAGATTCCAACGTCCAGTTAGCGGCCAGCCAGAACTATCTGCGCAGCTACCTCGTCGGCGGCGGAGCCTCTGCGCTCGCACCCTTCTGGCCACAGTACGTCTGCACGCTCACGCACCACACCGCGGCTGCATTCGGCGCCTGCGCCTGCCCGGTAGCGCACTGACAGCCCGCAATCGCCGCCGTCACTCGCCCGCCCCGCACAGCCGTAGGAGGTCCTCGCCAAATCGATCCACCTTGGCGGGGCCGATTCCATCCACCGCCAGCAGTTGGTTCGGATTCTTCGGCCGCGCCTGCGCCAGCGCCTTCACCGTCCGGTCGTTGAGCACCATGTACGCGGGCAGTCCCAGCCGTTTGGCCTCCGCGGCGCGCCACTCTTTCAGTTGCGATGCCAGCGCTTCATCCTCAGCCGTCAGCGGCGCCTCGTCCGGCTCTGCCGTCTTTGCCCGGCTAGTTTTCGCCACAGCAGCTTTGGCCTTTCTTGGCCCTGCCGGAGCCCGTCCGCCAAACTCCTCCACAATGCCATCGCTGATGAGCAGCTCCACCGCGGTCATCGAGCGCGCTTCCAGTCCCGCTTCCGTCAGCCGCACCTTGCGGAAGCGCCGTACTTCCCCGTCTTTTTCGTACTCGGCTTCTTCGATCTCGATCAATCCCGCCTGCACCATCGCGCCCAGCAGGCTGTCGAAGGCATTCCGGCTCAGCCTCCCCGCCGGATCGAGGCTCCGCTGCAAAGTTCCTGTTGCCTTGTAATCCACCCCGCGCAGTTCGTCCGCAATCCCTTGCGCCATCTCCCGCTCGGCCGCCGTCGCCCGCCGAAAGAGCCGCAGAACCGCGCCCGCGGGATCGCAGACATCGCACACGCCGCACGGCCGGCTCGCATCCTCCACGTCTCCAAAGTGCCGCACCAGCGCCGCCATCCGGCACTCGTTCGAGGCCGTGAACCGCAGCACCTTTTCGAACTGCTCGGCTCGGAATTGCGCCTGGATCGCGTAGGTCTTCTTCCAGCCCGTGCCTCCCACCGTCACGTTGCCGCCAAAGTCCATCCGCGCGCCGCCGTGAATCTCCAGCTTTTCCAGCGCCTTGTCGAACTCTTCGTCGCCCAGCCCCGCCTTCATTCTTGCCGCGGCCCGCAACTCGTCCACCGCCACCGGCTCCTCGGTCAGCGCCTTGAACACCTGGTTCAAGTGGCTCACCGGCGGATAGTCGCGGTTCAGAAAGAAGTCATGCGTCTTCTGGTCGGCGTAGCTGTGCATCAGGTAGGTCCGGCTCTTCGCGCCGTCCCGCCCCGCGCGCCCGATCTCCTGGTAGTAGCCTTCCAGCGTCGCCGGCAGCCCGGCGTGGATCACCGTCCGAATATCCGCCTTGTCGATGCCCATGCCGAAGGCGATCGTCGCCACCACCACCTCCAGTTCGCCCGCCTGGAAAGCCTTCTGCACCCGCTCTCGCGTCTCCGCATCCAGCCCCGCGTGGTACGCCGCTGCCGGAATCTTCCCGCCTCGTCCAAACCCGGCACGGCCCGAAGGGCTCGCCGACAGCTCCTCGGCCAGCCGCTCGGCATTCTTCCGCGAGGTCGCATACACAATCGCCGGCCGTCGCGCGGGATCGGCCAACAGCCCGCAAATCGCCCTCGCCCGCTCCGGCACCGGAACTTCGACCACCTCGATGGCCAGGTTCTCCCGCCGGAAGCCGTGAATGAACTTTTTCGGCTTGACCATGCCCAGTTGCGACAGAATGTCGGCCTGCACCGTCGGCGTCGCCGTCGCCGTCAGCGCCACCACTGGCGCTGCATCGTCCCCGCCCCGCAACCCCGGCAGATACTGCCCCAGCATCCGATAGTCCGGTCTGAAGTCGTGCCCCCACTGCGAAATGCAATGCGCTTCGTCGATGGCGATCAGCGCCAGCTTCTTCTTTGCCAGCATCTCCGGGAATCCCGGCACCCGCAGCCGCTCCGGCGCAATGAACAGGAATTGCAGGCTCCCGTTCAGATAGTCCACGCAGGCCTGACGCGCGACGCCCCGGTCCAGCCCGGAGTGAATCCTCGCCACCTTCAAGCCCAACGCGGCCAGTTTGGCCGCCTGGTCCTCCATCAGCGCAATCAGCGGGCTGATCACCAGAGCCGTCCCGCCCCGCGCAATCGCCGGCAACTGGTAGCAAAGCGACTTGCCCGCTCCGGTCGGCATCACCAGCAGCAGGTCCCGCCCCGCAACGGCCGCCTTGCATACCGCCTCCTGGTTCGCCCGGAACCGGGCAAACCCAAACACCGACTGCAACAACTCAGCCAGCAGATCCGGATTGTGAGGAGTCGTCAAAACAAGAGAGCCCGAGGCATGAAGAAGCTGCGCTGAAAATACAAGGTGCTTCTTTCAACTTTACAGGAGCGGCGGGCTTATGAAACCGCGGCAGAGCCATCCCGCCGGTTGACGGCGCTCCCGTCGTGCACATACTCTTTGTTATCGATCCGCGCCTCAACGATCGAGACGTCGAACACGGTTTCCCTTCCGGCTCACTCGGGCCGGCTCAGTTTCCTGCCTCGCATTCCAAACTCATGCAAGCTGCCAAAAAGGAGAATCCATGCCGAAAAACATCGCCTTCTTTGCCGACGGAACCTGGGATGAGCCAGCCAATAACTCGAACGTTAACCAGCTCTATAACGCCGCGGCAAAAACAGACAACGTCCAATTGACGTTCTACGACTCCGGCGTGGGAACGGATGGCAACCCCATCAGCGATCTCCTCGGCGGCGCTTTAGGGGCGGGGCTGGTGCAAAAGATCAAGCAGGGCTATACCGCCATTGCGGCTCAGTATCTCCCCGGCGACCAGATCTTCATCTTCGGCTTCAGCCGCGGCGCCTACACCGGGCGCAGCCTGGCGGGCATGATTGCGACCTCCGGCCTGCCCACCGTTAACCAGAACGATCCCCAATGCCTCGACATGGCATTCGAGGCCTATCGCAATATCTCGCAACGCCAGATGCTCCTCGACACACTCAACGAAACTTACCAGATGGACAACGCCAAGATTCAGTTGCTTGGGGTTTGGGATACGGTCGGCTCGTTGGGGATTCCCGCGCTCTTTGGCGGAATCGATGTCATCCAGTACGGCTTCCTGGATACTGGCTTACACCCGGACGTTTTGAACGCCGTTCAGGCGCTCTCCATCGATGAACGGAGACTTCAGTTTCAACCGGCGCTGTGGACCTCTGTCCCAGTGCCCGGACAATCCCTTACACAGGTGTGGTTTTCAGGCGTGCATTGCGATGTGGGAGGCGGCTATCCACCCGATCCTGGCGGTTTAGCTCTCTCCAACATCACCCTGCATTGGATGGCAAGCTATGCGCGGAACTGCGGCCTCGCATTCAACCCAGACGCATTTCCACCCGAACCTCAGCTTGCCGACGCTCTGGCAACCCTGCATAACTCCCTCACCGGGCTCTATCGCCTGACGCCACACTCCCGCAACATCGTCGAGGGCTCCTCGCTCTGCGTCAGCGTTCAGCAGCGATGCCAGACCCCGACCTCGAACTACGCACCGGAGAATCTGCATCTCCAGTCCGGCCAGCTTGCAGGCGGCTACACCATGGTTCCCTGGTAAGCCGCAGAGAGATCGCAAGCTGTCGGAAATGGACAGATCGCGCGAGCTCAGAGATCGCCTTTTTGAGATCTGATCTGGTAATACGAGGCCACGGCCGCGGGCCCAAAGATCATGACGAGAAAAGCCATACCAACCAGAAAATCCGCCATACGAGAGAACTCCTTCCAACTGCGTTGCAGGATGTTCTCTCTTATCGGCGAAATCCGCGGCGATCTTTAGGCGGAAACACGCCGATCAATGGGCAAAACCGGCTGCGGCAGATTACTTGCGTCACGCTCGGGCGCCCCACCCCTGAAAACACAGAGCGGCTCCGGCAATGCCGGAGCCGCTCATTTGGCAAGAAGTTGTAGTGTACGCCGGTCTACGGCTTCGGCTTCTCTTTCTCCGCAGCCGGCTTGGCGACAGGCTTGGGCTTCCAGAACTCCGGATCGGCCTTGATACAATCCTCGCTCACATAACTCATGTGCGGATTGAACTGGAACAGTTCGTGGTCCGACGACTCCACCGAGGCCTCGATCAGCATATTCAGTTGCTTCAGGCCGTCCTCGCCCAAAGCCTCTTCGAATTGCTTGTCGTTGATAAAATCGCGATCGATCTCGGCCAGTGTCTTGTGCGATTCGAAGACCAGGTACCGTCCGCCTTCGCTGCCATAGATCTGGTGAAACATCGCCCAGTGCGCGCCGGTCCCGGCCTTGATATAGCCGTCCTTCACCAGCTTGACCGCTTCGTGCCACTCCCTCTCATGGCCAGGACGAACGTGGTACGCGGAGATTTCCATGAAACGCTGGTGCGATAGGTCGGCTACCGGGTTCAGGCTCGACTCTTCGCTGAAGCGGAAGACGCCCTGGTCCACCTCATCCAGCAGTTCGCCATCCACGATGCTGTCGTGTTCCAACTCGGCCGCCAAAACCTTGTTCTTTCCGATGGCCGCGTTGTCCTTTTCCCACGCCTCCAGCGAGTCATAGGAAGTGAAGTAAAGGGCCCGCGACTTGCCTGAGAGCGAAGTCATGCCGAGATAGTGCGTCGGCCACTTGGCCCTGGCCATATCCTCGACAAACGCGCTTTCTGTCTTGTCGTGGGCCGCGCCGCCTTTGTACGGCTTGGTATACTCCCGCGTGATTTGCAGAATCTTCGGTATCGAAGATGTTTCCGATGCGTGATCTTGTGCCGCGGCCAATGAACTGCCGGCAACCGCCAGAGACAGTCCCAACAAAAGGGGGCTGATCCGTTTCATATGCGAAAACCTCCTTGTTTTGGCTCAGAGACGGGACGCTGGGGAAAAGGGGAGGGGGAGGCGCGTTCGCTCCAAGACTCGGTGATTATGGTGCCCGCACTGTTGCAATGTAAAGAGCTTTCTTGAGTTTGCAGAAAAATTAACCTGGGATCTTTGCACTGAGTTTTTAAGGAGACTTTCCGTTGCCCCGCTCAGCGCCGAGACAGTCTGGGTCTTGAATCATCATGTGGAAAGACTCATTCCGGCGGAAGCTCCGGCCTGAGAGCGCTCTCGCCGGCCGCCTGGCAGTCACCATTTTCCAGATATCCAGCCCCGTTCGATAAACTCAAAGGGACCGCCAATATCCCGGAGCCCCCTTGCACACCGCCCCCTCAGAACGCATCGTTCGTCCCGCCCGTAACCTCTACGGAAGCCTTCGCCTGCCCGGTGACAAGTCCATCAGCCATCGCTACGGCCTGCTCGGTGCCTTCGCCGAAGGCGTTTCGCGCTTCACCAACTTCTCCACCGGCGCCGACTGCGCCTCGACCCTCGCCTGCATGGAAGCCCTGGGCGCAAAGGTGAACAGGACCGGCAATGGCGCCGTGGAAATCACCGGAATCGCGGGTCGAGTTACCCCCTCCAGCCATCCCCTCGACTGTGGCAACTCTGGCTCGACGATGCGCATGATCTCCGGCCTGCTGGCGCCGCAGCTAGGCAGCTTTACGCTGGTCGGCGACGCCTCGCTCTCCCGCCGTCCCATGGAGCGCATCCGCAAGCCCCTGGAAGAGATGGGCGCACGCCTCACGCTCACCGAGGGCCACGCCCCGCTCACCGTCCTCGGCAGCCCGCTCCGGCCCATCGACTACACCACGCCGGTCCCCAGCGCACAGGTGAAGACCTGCGTTCTGCTCGCCGGCCTGCAAACTGCCGGCACAACCACCGTGAGAGAAGCCCTCCGCACCCGCGACCACAGCGAACTGGCGCTGCGCGCCTTCGGCGCCACGCTCACCCGCACGGTCGACTCGGTCTCCATTGCCGGCCCGCAGTCCCTTCGCGCCATCGACGCGGCCGTTCCCGGCGACATCTCCTCGGCCGCCTTCTTTCTTTGCGCCGCGGCTATCTTCCCCGGCTCCGGCCTGGTGCTCGACTCGCTGGGTCTGAATCCCACCCGCGCCACGCTGCTCGACGTGCTCACCGCTCTCGGCGCGCACATCAGCGTGTTGAATCTCGAAGAAAAGAATGCCGAGCTGGTGGGTACGGTCCAGGTCTCCGGCCCGGCCGAAGGACTCGGTTCGACTGAGGTTAGCGGCGCTCTAGCCGCCCAGCTCATCGACGAGTTGCCGGTATTGGCCGCCATCGCGCCCTCCACCAGCGGCGGCATCCGCATCCGCGATGCGAAAGAACTGCGTGTCAAGGAGTCGGACCGCATCGCCCTGGTGGTGAAGAACCTGCGCGCCATGGGCGGCGAGGTTACGGAATTCGAAGACGGCCTGGACGTTCCCGGCGGTCAAACCCTCCACGGCGCCACCATCGACTCCGGCGGCGACCACCGCATCGCCATGGCCTTCAGCGTGGCCGCTCTAAAGGCCGAAGGCGAGACGCTCATCCAGGGCGCCGATTCCGCCGCCATCAGCTTTCCCGAGTTCTTCAATCTTCTAGACCTGGTCGCGGAGCGATAGGCTGAAGACAGAAGAGCCCAGCCAGCTTCCCAGGAAACTGGCCGGGCTCATTGAATTCGGCGGATACTGCCCGGTATTACCGGCCCGCCGGAGGAACTGTCGAAGGCTCGTTGCCGCCCTTGGCGGGCGTCAGGCCGGGAACCACGGGAGCTATCTTCACCTCGCCCGTCGCGGCGTCGTTCAGGTTGATGCCGTAGTGCTCCAGAGTGCTGGCCAGGATTTGATACAGACCCGCGCGATCCTTGGCGTAGGCGGCGTTCGCCGCGATCAAGTTGTCTTCCGCCGTAGCTAGGTTGCGCTGTTGCAGCAGAACATTGGCCGTAGTCGATGCGCCCAGCCGCAGCTTCTTTACCTCGGCGTCGAGGCTCTGCTGGTTATAGTCCCTGGCGGCGGCGGAGGCCTGAACCTGCGCCCGGTCGTTGGTCAATGCAAACTGCGCGTTCACCACCTGCATGCGAATCTGCGTGTAGAGCTGCTCCAGGCGCAACTCCGCCTGGCGGTACTCCATCAGCGACCGCGCCTGCACTGACTGCGCATACCGGTTGCGGATCGGAATGGTCACGTTAAATCCGATGCCTTTATCCGGAGCGGAGTTATTGAACGTGTTGTCGAGCGCCGTCGAATAGCCGGTGTTGCCCGTGGGACAGGTGCCGTTGCTGCTATAGTACGAGCACTCGAGATCCTTGTTGATGGAGCCCGCCACGCCCTGCCCCGCCAGGTAACCGAAGATATCGAACTGAGGCAGCAGAGCATTGCGCGCGCCCTTCAGCGTGATCTCGTCGTTACGCAGCGTCAGCACTGCCTGCTCCAGCTCCGGCCTGCGCTTGAAAGCCTCCTGCACCAGATCTTCCAACGGCTGCTTTTCTTCGGGGATCTCCTCGATGCTCACGCGGTCTGTGGGGATCACGGCAGCGGTCGCCAGCGCCGGGTCGTTCAGGTTGCGGGCAATCGCCTGCTTGATGATCTGCTGCTGATAGTTCAGGGCGCTCTGCGCGCTGATCAGCGCCTGCTTGTCCGTGGCCACGCTCGAATCGGCGTTCACCACGTCCAGCGGAGCCATGGTGCCGATCTCCAACTGTTTGCGGTTGTCGCCCGCTACCTTGCTGCTCTGTTCCAGCGCGCGTTCTTTGGCCTGCACGTCCTCATAGGCTTGCACCAGTCCCCAGTAGATCGTCTCCACCTGATTGACCGTGTAGAGAATCTGCTGGCGGAAAGACGAGTCGGTGATCCGCCGGTTGTTCCGCGCCTGGTAGATGAAGCGCTTGTTCACCCAGATTCCGGCGCCCTGGAGCACGTGCTGGGTCAGAGTAGCTTTGAAGTTCGAGCTCAACTGCGGGCTATACAGGGTTACGCCGTTGGTGGTGGTGGCATAAGTATTGTTGAAGGCAAACTGGAACTGCGTGCCGGTGACAAAGCCCTGGTTGTAGGCGAAATCGTAAGTATTGGTCGAACTGGTGCCGCCCGAGAAAAAGCTCGTCGAGGGCGAGCGGGCGCGATCGAACTGGATCGCCGCCGTCAGGTTTGGGTCGAGGCTCTCCGGGGCCGGTCCGGCGCCGGCGGTGGTCAGCGTCAATCCGGCAGTACCGGAACCCGCGCCGCCCGCGCCGACCGTCGTTCCGCCCGGACCGCCGCCGGTGGTCAAGATCGTCGCCGAGCCGCCCAGCGTGTTGGTGATCAGACCGGAAGGTGCGCCCAGCGGAGCCTGGCCGGTGCGGGTGCGCAGAATATCCGTATCCGCAATGTCCAGATCGTAGCGGGCGATGGCGATGTCGAAGTTATTCTCAAGCGCCAGCGCGATCGCATCGGAAAGGCTCAGGTAGATCTTGCCTTCCTTCACCAGGTCGGTGAGCCGGACCGAATTCACAAAACTAGCCTTGCCGATGCTCGTGGGCCGGTAGACGTTGATCGGATTGCCCAGCATACCCGCAGCCGGCTTGGAAAAGTCGCGCGCTGAAGTGCGCAAGTTAAAGGGCTCAGTCAACACGGGCGCCGGAGCCGCCGGCAACTCGGACGCCGCTCTGTCCGGAGCCGTTGCCCCTGCTCCTGCCTGCTGGGAAAATCCGGAAGGCACTCCCGCCGACAATGTAAGCAGGGCCGCCGCGATCGCACGCAGCCGATTGCCTGCCTGTCCGCGCCTGCTCCGCGCGGCTTTCTCCTGCTGCTCAAACACACGTGTACCGTACAAATGCATGGTTCCTCTCCACGAATTGCTGAGGCATGTGGGGTGCCACTCTTCAAGACGGCCGGAGAGCCTCTCCGGACGCAAATTTGTGATTCCTGTGATTCGCCAGGGCGACTCCCGCTTACAGCCCTGCCTGCAGGCTCATCCGGCAATACGCGCGCAGCGCCCGATTCGTTCCCTGCATTCCGCTCTTGACGATTCCCGGCGGCTCGGCCGCCACCCCATGCGGAAAGCTGAGTATATCCCAATCGCGCCCCTGTTCCGGCCGCGCCGCCGTCAGGTAACCTGTGATCTAAGGCTATACCTTTGACCGATTTCGCCCAACCTGCGCGCCGCTGCCAAACCTGGAAGCTCACCCTGGCCTATGACGGCACCAACTTTCGCGGCTGGCAGGTGCAGCCTGGAGAAGTCACCGTCCAGGGCGAATTGCAGGCCGCCCTGGGCCGCATCACCGGCGAATCCCCTCTGCCCCAGGGCTCGGGACGCACCGACGCCGGTGTCCACGCGCTGGCCCAGGTGGCCAGCTTCGATCTCCAGGCCAACATTCCGCCGGCGAACCTGCTGCGCGCTCTCAACCGCACCCTGCCCCCTTCCATCCGAATCCTTGAGACGAAAACGGTACCGAGTACATTCCATGCCCGGCATTCGGCGGTAGCCAAGACCTACGAGTATCGGATTTTCCGCGGCGAAATCTGCCCTCCCTTCCTGGCCCGCTACGTTCTCGCCTACCCTGGGCCAATGGACGTGGAAACTCTGCAAAGGTCTGCCCAACTCTTTGAAGGCGAACACGATTTCCTCAGCTTTGCCGCTACAGATCCCGACCTCGCCAGCCGGAATCTCGCTTCAAGCGAAAAACCAAACCAAAAAGTAAAAGCGCCCCCGGCGCTGCCTCCTTCGTCGATCCGGACCATCTTCTCCTCGCAATGGGAGCAGCGGCAAACCGAGGCCGGCGGCATTCTGGTCTATCGCGTCCGCGGCAATGGCTTCCTGCACCACATGGTGCGCAACCTGGTGGGAACCATGCTCGAGGTGGGTCGCGGCCGGCTGAAGCTTGAGGAAATCTCCGGAATCATCGCCGCGCGCTCCCGGTCTGCCGCCGGCCCCACCGCCCCGGCCAAGGGCCTGTTTCTCCATTCGGTGGAGTACGCTCCAGAGGAAGATTTGCCGGTCGGCGGCTGATTCGCGCCCGGCCCGATTCGCGCGCCGCCTGCCCCAACGACTTCCCTGCTACCCTGAAACGAACCGTATGTCCCTCTTTCCCCGCAATTCGGCTTTTTCTCGCGTCACGGCTCTGGCATCGCAGCGGACAGTCCACGCCGCCTTTGCCTGGCTGCATGGAAATCCCAAGACCATCATGGACTGGCAGACGCAACTGGTCGCCATCCCCGCACCGCCCTTTGGCGAACAGGCCCGCTCGGAGTGGATGACGGCCCGATTTACCGAGACCGGTCTCACCCGGGTGGAAACCGACGCCATCGGCAATGTCTTCGCCGTCCTGCCCGCGGCCAGCCTGCCGTCGGAGAGCACCGGTCCGGTAGTCGTGCTTTCGGCGCACCTCGATACCGTCTTTCCCGCCGAAACGCCTCTCCATCCCGTACTTCGCCCGGAGGACGGAAGCGATCGCCTGGAGGCTCCGGGCGCCTGCGACAATGCCGCTGGAGTCATAGGCATGTTGGCCATCGCCCGCGCCCTTGTCCAGGCAAAAATCGAATTGCCTGCGCCCATCGTCTTTCTCGGCAATGTGGGCGAAGAGGGCGAAGGCGACCTGCGCGGCGTACGCCACCTCTACAACCAGAGCGCGCTGGCCGGCCGCATTGCCGCCCACATTGTGCTCGACGGCGCCGGCGCCGAGTCGGTCGTCACCCAGGCTCTCGGCAGCCGTCGTTATCTGGTTACCGTCAGCGGTCCCGGCGGCCACAGCTTTACCGACGCGGGCACCCCCAACCCCATTGCCGCACTGGCCTCGGCCCTGGCCGTTCTCGCCCAGACCCCGCTGCCCGAGGAGCCCCGCACCACGCTCAACCTGGGCACCATCCACGGAGGCACCAGCGTAAACTCCATCCCCGAAAGCGCCCAGGCCTCCATCGATTTCCGCTCCACGGCCCCCGACCAGTTGCTGCGCCTCGAAGTCGCGCTGCATCGCGCCGTCGAAGACGCCGTCGAATACTGGAACGGCGAGGTAAAGTCCATCGCTGCGCGCAGCCGCGGGCTCCTGGCCTTCACCATCGATAAGATCGGCGACCGCCCGCCGGCGCACCTGCCCGGCGATTCCCCGCTGCTTGAAGCTCTGCGCGCCGTGGACCGTCATCTGGGCCTGCATACCGAACCTCGCCTGGGCTCGACCGACGCCAACATCCCGCTCTCGCTGGGCATTCCGGCCCTGTCGATGGGCGCGGGAGGCGAGGGCGGCGGCGCGCATACCCAGGCCGAATGGTATTCCGGTAAAGATCGCGAGGCGGGTCTGAGGCGCGTGCTTCTACTGACTTTAGTAATGGCAGGATGGGCCGCGGAACAGTAACTGCTTCTGATAAAATCCGCGGATGCGCGCCCACACTGCTTTGCTCGTCGCAGCTTTTGCCGCTAGCTCTTTCTGCTCCGCTCAAACCACCGCGACCAGGCACACCCAGACTGCCCAGGCAAGGCGAACGGCAGCTCTAACCGCTCCACCGGAAGTGATCTTTTTCAACGGCGTCATCTACACCGGTGTTGGGCTGGACAAGGATAAGCCCGAGACAGTCGAAGCCATGGCCATCGGCGAGGGCAAGGTGCTGGCCGTGGGCAGCACGCTCACCATCACCCGCCTGGCCGGTCCCAAAACCCGCCTACGCGATCTCGACACTGCAAGCAATCACACCTACATCTTCCCCGGCTTCAACGACGCCCACACCCACCTGGGCGAGGCCGGCCGAACCCATCTCAACGTGGACCTGACCGGTGTCAAATCCCTGCCCGCGATGCTGGCCAAGGTGCAGGTCTTCTCCAAAGACGCCCCGGCCGGCCACTGGCTCACCGGCGGAAACTGGGACCACACGCTGTGGGCGCAAAAAACGCTGCCCACCCGCCAGGACCTGGACAAGGTCACTGCGGGCCATCCCGCGTTCCTCAGCCGCATCGACGGCCACATCGCTCTCGCCAACTCCGCGGCACTGGCCACCGCCGGCATCACCGGCAACACCGCCCCGCCGCAGGGCGGAGCCATTGACCTCGACGCGCACGGCCAGCCTACCGGCATTCTGCGCGAGTCGGCGCAAGATCTGGTTTACAAGGTCATTCCGCCGCCCAGCCACGACGAGCGCCGCCACGGCGACGAGCTGGCCATCGCCGACGCGCTGGCGCACGGTGTCACCAGTGTGCAGGACTTCAGCGACTGGGAAGATTTCCTCATCTTCGAGGAACTGGAGAAAGAGGGCCCGCTCCATTTGCGCATCAGCGAATGGCTGCCCTTCAAAGCTCCGTTGCTCGATCTGATCGGAATGCGCAATCACCACGACCCGAACGATACCTTGCTGCACACCGGAATGTTGAAAGGCTTCATGGACGGCTCATTGGGTTCGCGCACGGCCGCAATGAAGGCTCCCTTCTCCGACGATCCCAACAACACTGGCCTGCCCCAGTACACCCAGAATCAACTCAACAAAATGGCCATGGAGCGGTCGCAATTTGGCTTTCAATTGGGCTTCCACGCCATCGGCGATAAAGCCGCCGCAATGGCCTTGGATGCGTTTGAAGAGTCCGAGCGGCCGCAGCGCCCCATGGCGCTCTCCCTGCCCGGTCCTTGCCGCCCTGAGGGCCAGCCGTATGAGATCTGGGATGAAAAAACTCCCTGCCCGAAGAACAGCGCTCCGCCAAAACCGCCTGCTGCTTTATGCAAGCTGAAGGATGGATCGCCGTGCTATCCAGTCTTAGCGGGGCTCTCTCCGCGCAACCGCATCGAACACGCGCAGGTTGTCGATCCGGCCGACATTCCTCGCTTCAAAAAGCTCGGCGTCATCGCCTCCATGCAGCCCAGCCACTTGCTCACCGACATGAACTGGGCCGAAGACCGGCTGGGCCCCAAGCGAGCCGCTTATTCCTATGCATGGAAGGCCTTTCTCGACGCCGGCGTGCCGCTGGCCTTCGGCACCGATTATCCGGTCGAACCCATCACGCCCTTCCGCGGCCTCTACGCCGCCGTCACGCGCAAGAACGAGGCCGGAACAAAAACCTACTTCCCTGAGAACAAGCTCACTCGTGGCCAGGCCCTTTACGCCTACACCCAGGGTTCGGCCTACGCCGAGTTCGCCGAGAAGCACAAGGGCAAGCTCGCGCCCGGCTACAACGCCGACTTCATCCTCGTCGACCGCGACCTCTACACCGTCGGCGCGCAGGCCATCCTTTTCACAAAGGTGCTGGAGACCTTTGTCGCCGGCCAGGAGGCCTTCCCGCCCAGCAGCGGCGCCCGATAAATATCCCCGGCAGAGCCGAGGGCTTTACGGTGTGAGCCGCACAAAGCGGCTTGAGCGGGGTCGCTTACGCCGCTCCGGTTAGGTTGAGCCACCTTATCGGTGGCAGGTCATTGCCACATGCGCAACTGTTCCAGTTGCTGGTCTTCCTTCTCCTGGATGCGGATGTACACTCGGATCACGGCTTCGTCGCGGCCCACTGCAGATACCAAAAATTCTCGCGGCCAAAAATGCTGCCCCACAAAATTCTGCTTCCGTTCCCCATAAACCCGTGCAAGGTGAATCGCATTTTGCCCTTGAGGAACCCAACCACCGACGACACCGAATACTTGGGGATTTCGGCGAACCCTACTGAAGCGCCAGCACGCCGCCATTGCGCATGGCCTCGATCTCGGCGTGGGTCTCGTCGGCGGCGGTGCGGCGGTCGGAATAGATGCGTGGCTCGCCGAACTGCACCTCGGCGAAGAAGCCGGGCGTATCAAGGACCTTCCAGAGATGGGGCAGAAACTCGACGTCGCCGAACCAGCACAGTTCCTGCTCTGCCACGCCACCGTCGATGACGTAGCGGATGGCGGCCGTGGTGATCGGCACTCCGAGAGAAGTGGCGGGATCGATGAGCCGGGAGTGGAAACGGATCACCTGGCTGCCGTCGGTGCTGGTGCCCTCGGGAAAGAGGAGCACGGGAACCGGAATCGGCATTTTGAGCCGCTCGGTCATCTGCTCGGCTACCGACATGGCGCTGGCCAAGCTCGACCGGTCGACAAAGATCGTTCCGCCGGTGCGCGCCGCCTTGCCGAAGAAGGGCCATCCGCCGATCTCGATCTTGGCCACAAAGAAGCAGGGCATGGCCGAGGAGAGAACGAGAATGTCGATGTAGCTGAGGTGGTTGCAGACGACCAGCCCGTGCGTGGGCGGCTCGCCTGTCACCCGGTATTGAATGCCCAGGCCGGTCAGAATCCCGCGTGCAGATGCCTGCACCCACAGCGCACGGCGCTCCAGAGTGACGGGTCCGCGCAGGCGGAGGAGCCAGAAGCGGAGAATGCACAGGACGAGAGCGGAAGCCAGCGCCACAGCGCGCCGGAGGGCACGCAGGCTCACGTGGTCAGCGGCGCCAGAAAGCGGTTGCGCGCCGACGGCGAAATCAACCGGAGATCGAGCAGCGTAAGGAAATCGATGGTGCCAAAATCCCGGTCCCAGGCCGGCGGTCCGCCGATGCGCGCGCCGATGGCCAGATAGGTCTTCAGCAGCTTGGGCACCTTTTGCGGAGTGGGCGACGGCTGGTCTTGCTGGAGGGCCGACGGCTGTGCTTGCCGGCTTTCTTGCTCGCGGGGACAGGCGTACGCGGCGGTCGGCTCGGTCTCGAACTCAGGTGGCACCCGGTAGTGCTCGAGCTGGCCATACATCTGCCAACCCTCCGCCGGGTCCTTCGAATTCAAAGATGAGCAACCGATCAGGTAACGCAGCCCCATGTCGGTAGCATACTGCGCGATCCCCCTCCACAACAAGGTAAGAACTTCGGGGGTGCGATGTTCCCGGTCAATGGAGGCGCGGCCTAACTCCAGAATGTCTCCCCGGAGCGGTTCATACGGGGCAAAATTAAACTCCTGCTCGGAGTAGTAGCCCTGGTTGCGGACGGCCGTGGTTCCTGATTGCATCCGGTAGGTGCCCACGATGCGCTTGGCGGGATTCTCCTCCAGCTTGTCCTCGACCAGCAGGTGCTCGCAGACGAGGTCGAACCGGTCGGTGTCCAATCCGGTTTGGTAAGCGCTCTCCAGCCCTTCGCCCAGCTCAATATTGAAGACCTTGAAGCGGAGCCGGCAGGCGGCATCGCGATCCTCGGCCGTCTGCGCCAGGCGCAGCCGGTAGTGTCCCACTTCCGCATGAATGCGTGGCTTGGCCGGCGGCGCGGGCAGGGAGGGAGCAAGTGTGGGAAAAGATAAGTCCACCAGATCGGTGGAACCGGGGGCGAGTTTCAGTGGAACTGTCTGCCGAACGTCCGAGTTCACAGGAGTAGTATCCGCCCGGAATTGTAAAGGGACGGTCAAACAGATGCAAATACGGCGCAAATATCTTGTTCAATCTATAACCCGGCAGTCATGAAAGAAACTTTCCACGCCGAAAAGTCCCCGGCCGCCAAGGTAACTGGAATGGCGGCAAGCGCACGCCAGCAAAAGGGTTGCCTTGGACTCAAAGGGTGTGCTCTCTCAGGTTCCAAAATCGGGCACCCAGCATTGATACAAGTACAAGCAGTCAAAGACTAGTTCGAGTACACCCGGACGTAGTCCACCAGCAATTCGGAGGGAAATGGCGTGCTCGAGTTGGGCGAGCCGGGCCAACTGCCGCCGACAGCCAGATTGATCAGAATAAAGTTGCTTTGGCCCGCGTCGAAGGGCCAGGCCGCTCCGGAGATTCCGTTGAGGCTCGCCGGGGTGTACGTGGCGTAAGGCTGGGTGGGATCGTCCACGTAATAGACCACGCTGCCCTTGCTCCAGATCATGCCGTAGGTATGCCAACCAGCCGCCGTCTGCCCGGCGGGAAAGTAGTAGTCGGTTCCCAGGCCCACGGAGCCGGTGAAGCCGGTTCCGTGAATCGAGCCTGCGTTCCAGTCGGGCGTGGCCGCCGCGTTCACCCGCTCCAGCACATCCATCTCGCCGCAGGCCGGCCAATTCACGGTAGCGATGTTGTTGCCCATCAGCCAGAAGGCCGGCCAGAAGCCCGGCGCCTCCGGAACCTGGGCGCGGATCTCGATCCTGCCGTACTGAAAGCTGAACAGGCCCTGGGTCTTGAGCCGCGCGGAGGTGTAGACTCCGGCCGAGGGCTGCTCGGCCACAATGTGCAGGTAGCCGTCTGTGCCCACATACGCATTCGGATTCGCCGTGCTGCACGGAGAGGTGTTCGAGGCCCAGGCGCAGTAGTTCTCCAATTCGCTGTTGCCGAAGCCGTTGTTGCCCGTGTCGTAAGTCCAGACCAGCGGATTGGGCTGGGCGCTAGCGCCGGTGGAGTTCGAGAACTCGTCGGACCACACCAGCGTGCCGGACGCAATGTTGGGCGCAAAGCTCTGGCTGGTGACGCTGCTGGCGGTATCGCCCGAGGCCGTGGCGATGGCATTGACGGTCAGGTTCGAAGCCACCAGAAACGGCGCCTGGTATTGCTGCGACGATGTTGTAGGCGTCGACCCGTCCACGGTGTAATAGATGCTGGCACCGGAGGTTGCGGAGGCCAGACTGACGACCACGGCGCCGTTCTGCGCGGCGGCAGTGGAGATAGTGGGCGCGGCCGCAATGTTTGCCGTGGTGTGATTGATGACGGTCCCACCGCCACCGCCGCCGCATCCGCACAATAAAACGCCCGATAGAAGAACCGCTGTCAACATCCCTGCACCTGCGCGCATTCCGACTCCCCGTTATTGAAAAGGGATAGGCATGACTTCCATCCCGCCTCCCCATCAAAGCACCCGCAAACCCCTGCGTCAAACGCAGGTCAGAGCAGGGGGCATGAAACGATTCATACCCCCTGGGGGTATGAGGGGGGGGAGGGGGGTACCCGGTGGGGTACGGTACGGACCGGGGACATGCCTGACACTGCGGGAACAAGCAAGCGTGGGAAAAGACGAACCGCCGGGAGCGCAGCCATTGTCCCTGGTTTGCGCCCCGGCCGTTCGAGGAGGCCCCACATGTTCTCTGATTGCTTTACTTCCAATTCTGCTCGTGGTGGCCCAAATTGTACGCAACCGCAAATCGTTCAGTAAGAACTATTTAGCTGAAATCGAGATTGACAGGGAGAATCTGCCGGGGAAGACTGCATTCATGCCGGCATGTGCTCGCGGAAGGCCAGCCGCAGCCGCACACTGTCTGCCTGCTCGATGGCCTGCTCGACGCGGGCGCGCAGCTCCGACGTTGGCGCGCTGCGGCCGATGGCTTCGATGGCCGCGGGTGCCTCGCGCGCATCCTGCTCGACAATCGCGACCAGGAAGTCCATCGCCTCGGGCAGGCGGGTGAGCGCGACGGCGCTGAAGAGGACCGAGGCGAACCATGCGTCGGCGCCGGCGCGGAAGCGGGCGATCAGCGCGGCCAGCGCCTCCGAAGCGCGCAGGCCGGCAAGGGCAAAGGCGGCCTCGGCGGCCAGCTCGTCGCCCTCTTTCAGCGCCGCCGAAACCACCGGAATGGCGCGTTCGCCTTCGAGGCCCAGCAGCGCGGAATAGACCGCGCCCATCACCTCGGGCTCGGGCTCATGCTTGCCCAGCAGCGCGCGCAGGCGCAGGACGAGCGCGGCGCTCACGCCGCCCACCTGGCCGATGGCCCGCGCCGCCTCCATGCGCACCGTCTTGTCGGAATCCAGCAGCGGCTCGAGGAGAATGGCCAGCAGATCGGCGTCGCTGATGCCGGGGCAATCGACCAGCGCGAGGGTGCAGGCGCCGCGCAGTGCTCCGGCCGAGTCCACCGGAGGGCCCCAACTGGCCTCCATCTGATGATGCCGCATTCCGCGCAGGTATGTGTCCTTCTCGCGGTGCTCCAGCCTGACGAGCGTCTTGACCAAAGCATCCTTTGCCCAGCATTTTGTGTCGATCTTTGCCGCGTCGATGAAGAAGCGCTCGTAGGCCGCCAGCACATCGGGCAGCAGAGCAAAGAGTTCCGCATCGGCAACCAGCTTGGCCGCTTTGGCGACGAGAAAGTTGTTGCGATGGGCGAGCGTCTTGCGCAAGTGCTCGACTGCAGCGGCGTCGAGCACGGCGCCCTTCAGCGCATCCAACTCCGCCAGTTCCTTATCGAAGTTTCGCGAGGCTGGACGACTGGTTTGTTTGGCGCTCATTGGCTTATTCCGCTTGCTTTCTTACACCGCAGAATATGTGGCCTGCGGGGGATGCCCACCGGCCGCCCGGCTGCCGCGTGCTATTCCGCCAGGTCGTAATTCAGGTTTTGCCCGAGCCAGCGCTCGACCTCCGCGACGGTCATTCCCTTGCGCTCGGCATAGTCGGCGACCTGGTCGCGCTCGATCTTGCCCAGCGAGAAATAGCGCGACTCCGGATGGGCGAAGTAGAGGCCGCTTACGCTCGATCCGGGCCACATGGCAAACGACTCGGTAATCTGCATTCCGGTATTCGCCTGCACATCGAGCAGGCGCCAGAGCGTGCCCTTTTCCGTGTGATCGGGGCAGGCCGGGTAGCCCGCGGCCGGCCGGATGCCGCGATATTTTTCGTGGATGAGTCCGTCGATGCTCAAGCCCTCTTCACGGCCGTAACCCCATTCATCCCGTACCCGCTTGTGCAGGCACTCGGCGAACGCTTCGGCCAGGCGATCGGCGATGGCCTCCGCCATGATGGCGTTGTAGTCGTCGTGCTCGGCACGGAACCGGTCGCACAGTTCCTTGAGTCCGATGCCGCTCGTTACGGCAAAGGCTCCAATGGTATCCGGCAGCCCCGTTTCCTTCGGTGCAATGAAGTCGGCAAGCGACCGGCAGGGTTCGCTTCCTTCGCGGTTCGCTTGCTGGCGAAGAAAGTGAAACCGCTCAAGCACTTTTTCACGCGTGGCGTCCGTGTACAGCTCGACATCGTCGCCCGCGGCGTTCGCGGGGAAAAAGCCGTAGACACCGCGCGCGGCGATCAGCTTCTTTTCGACGATCGTGTCGAGCATGGCATTGGCTTCGGCAAAAATCTGGCGCGCCTGCGCACCCTGCTCCGGATGGTCGAGAATGCGCGGATAGACGCCCTTCAGCTCCCAGGCGTGAAAGAACGGCGTCCAGTCGATGAACTCGCGCAGCGTGGCCAGAGGAAAGTCGTCCAATACGCGCACGCCGGTGAACGCGGGCGCGGGCAGCTCTTCCGCGCGCCACTCGATCGGAGTCCGCCTGGTGCGGGCAGTCTCAAGGGACACGGCCTTCGGACGCGGGGCGGCGTGGGCCTTGCGCAGCGCCTCGTAGTCCGCGCGATACTGCGCCACGAACGCGGGCTTGCTCTCTTCGCTGAGCAGGCTGGCCGTCACGGGCGCCGCGCGGCTGGCATCCAGCACGTGCACCACCGGCTCGCTATAGTAGGGCGCGATCTTCACCGCCGTGTGCGCCCGGCTGGTGGTTGCCCCGCCGATGAGCAGCGGCAACTTGAAGCCCTGGCGCTCCATCTCGCGGGCCACATGCACCATCTCGTCGAGAGAGGGCGTGATCAGCCCGCTGAGGCCGATCATGTCAGCCTTCTCCGCCTTGGCGCGCTCGAGAATCCTTTCGCAGGAAACCATCACCCCCAGGTCGATAACGTCGTAGTTGTTGCAGGCCAGAACCACGCCGACAATGTTCTTGCCGATGTCGTGCACGTCTCCCTTGACCGTTGCCAGCAGGATTTTGCCTTGCGCCTTCACCACTTCGCCGGCCGCAACCTTGGCGGCCTTTTCGGCTTCCATATACGGCGTCAGGTGGGCCACGGCCTTCTTCATCACGCGGGCCGACTTGACCACCTGGGGCAGGAACATCTTGCCGGCGCCGAAGAGATCGCCCACCACGCTCATGCCGGCCATCAGCGGGCCTTCGATAACCGCCAGCGGACGGCCGAGCTTGATGCGGGCTTCCTCGGCGTCCAGTTCGATGTACGCGTCGATGCCCTTCACCAGCGCGTGAGAAAGGCGCTCCTCGACCGTTCCGTTGCGCCACTCCTCGGTCTTCTTTTCCGTCGCAACCGCGCCCGCGCCCTTGAGCGTCTCGCCAAACTCGACCAGGCGTTCCGTCGCATCGGGGCGGCGATTCAGCAGCACGTCCTCGACCAGCGCCTTGAGTTCCGGCTCGATCTGCTCGTACACCTCCAACATGCCGGCGTTCACAATGCCCATGTCCATGCCGGCCGCAATGGCGTGAAAGAGAAACGCGGAGTGCATGGCCTCGCGCACCTTGTTGTTGCCGCGAAAGCTGAACGAGATATTCGAGACGCCGCCCGAGACCTTGGCGTGAGGCAGGTTGGCCTTGATCCAGCGCGTGGCGCGGATGAAGTCAACCGCGTAGTTGTTGTGCTCCTCCATGCCCGTAGCGACGGTGAGAATGTTGGGGTCGAAGACGATGTCCTCGGGCGGAAAGCCGACTTCGTCCACGAGTATGCGGTAGGCCCGCTCGCAGATGCGAATCCTATCCTCGTAACTTGCGGCCTGGCCCTGTTCATCGAAAGCCATCACCACCGCCGCCGCGCCATACTTCAGCACGGTTGCGGCGTGCTGGCGAAACTTCTCTTCGCCTTCCTTCAGCGAGATCGAGTTGACGATTCCCTTGCCCTGCAGGCACTTCAACCCCGCCTCGATCACCTCCCAATTCGACGAGTCCACCATGAAGGGAACCTTGGCGACTTCGGGCTCGCTGGCCAGCAACTGCAGGTAGCGCGTCATGGCCGTCACGCCGTCGATCATGCCCTCGTCCATGCAGATGTCGAGGACGTTGGCGCCGTTCTCCACTTGCTGGCGGGCTACGCTGACCGCTTCCTCGTAGTTGCCTTCCTTGATCAGCCGGGCGAACTTGGGCGAGCCGGCCACATTGGTCCGCTCGCCGATCAGGATGAAGACGCCGGGCTGCTGGGTGAATGGCTGCGAACCGGAAAGACGAAGGGGTTTCGTCTCTTTGGCTTCGGCGATGGCAACGCTGGCGTTCCCGGCGGCGGGAGAATCCGCGGCGAACGCCGGCCAAAGCTGCCGCGGAGGCTTGCCTTCCAGCGCTTTGGCGATGGCCGCGATGTGCTCGGGCGTGTTGCCGCAGCAGCCGCCGGCAATATTGATGAGCCCTCCGCGCGCAAAGTCGCCCAGGAAACGGGCCATGTCTGCCGGCCCCAGATCGAACCCGGTGGCCGAGAGCGGATTGGGCAAGCCGGCATTCGGATAGCAGGAGATGGCCGCGCCCGACTTCTGCGCAAGTTGGGCCAGGAACGGATACATCAGATCGGGACCGAGAGAGCAGTTGAGCCCCACCGACAGCGGCTTCACGTGCTCCACCGCGTTCCAGAAGGCCTCAATCGTCTGCGCGGAGATCATCGTCTCGCCGCCGCGGCCCACCGCCGCCGAAATCATCACCGGCAGTTCCCTGTTGCTGGCGGCAAGGCCGTCCTCGTCGAAGACCTCGCGGATGGCCACCAGCGCCGCCTTGGCGTTGAGCGAGTCGAAGATGGTCTCCACCAGCAGCAGGTCCACTCCGCCGGCGATAAGCGCCCGCACCTGCTGCGCGTAGGCGGTCTTCACCTGGTCGAAGGTAACCACGCGAAAGCCCGCATCGTCGGCGTCGGGCGAGTTGGAGAGAGAGACCGTCAAGGGGCCGATGGACCCGGCGACGAAGCGCTGCCGCCCCGTCGCGTTGGCCACGCGATCGGCCCACTCGCGGCACTGCCGCGCCGACTGCTCGTTGATCTCCCAGGCCAGGCCGCCGAGGAAGGGATCGTCGACGATCTTCTGGTAGAACTCGGGATCTTTTCTGCCGCCGCGCTCGCGCGGATCGTCCACAAAGAATTCGCTCTGGGCGATGCTGGTGGCGCCGAAGGTGTTGGTCTCGATGATGTCCGCCCCGGCCTCGAGAAACCGCCGGTGGATGTCGCAGATCATCTGCGCCTGCGTCAGGCTGAAGAGGTCGCCGTTGTTCTTCAGGTCCTTGGTCGCGTTCTTGAAGCGCTGCCCGCGGATATCCCCTTCCGTCATCCCGTAGGTGCGGATCGTGGTGCCCATCGCGCCATCGATGATGGCGATGCGACTCTCGAGGATTTTCTGAAGCGGGTGATATTCGTAAGATCTTTGCATGGAATGAAGGCCTCAGTTCCGCTAGGAGCGGAGGGTGCACTCATCAGAATAGCCGTTGACCCGGAACGCGCCAAAGCGATCCAGAAGCAGGAAGGAGATGCCGGTGAGCTATTTCGCCGCAGTCAACGCGCTCACCGGCACCAGCATGTCTTCCTTGCGCATGACCAGGTTGGTGGCGTTCAGCGTAGCCAGCTCGAAGCCGTGGCCGTGGGTGATGGCGTCGGTGGGGCAGGCTTCGACACAGTAGCCACAGAAGATGCAGCGGTTGTAGTCGATGTTGTAGACCTTGGCGTAGCGCTCGGAGGAGGAGATGCGCTGCTCCTCGGTGTTTTCCGCGGCTTCGATATAAATGCAGTTCGAGGGGCAGGCCGCCGCGCAGAGGAAGCAGGCCACGCACTTCTCCAGGCCGTTTTCATCGCGCTGCAGCACGTGCGCGCCGCGGAAGCGCGGCTCGAAGACCGCTCCGCGCAAGGGGCCGGCGCCGTCGGGGTAATTCTCCACCTGCGAGGGCTCCAACATCTCCCGGAAGGTGATGCTCATGCCCTTGGCGATGCCCGCGATGTTGCGCACGATCGACATGAGGCCAGTATACGATGGATTCCGGGAGGAGTTCAGGATGCGAAGCACGGTTTGGGCTGCGGTTTTCCTGTTGGGGCTGGGCGTAGGCATAGTGAGCGGGCAGGCGGCGCAGCAAAGCCAGCCGCAACCCATGCCGATGGGCCAGATGGGCGGCATGGAGACGAATCCCTGCAAGGGCATGGAGATGGGCCATGAGATGAATATGGACCATGGCATGGCCAAGCCCGCGGTCCCGGCCGGCCCGCTGAAGATCGTCTTCGGAGACAAATCGGCGGAGTGGACCCCGGCCGCGCTGGCCGCGCTGCCGCATAAGACCTTCACCGTCTGCAACGTGCATGTGGGGGCGAACCAGACTTACTCCGGCGTGCCGTTGATTGAACTGCTCACCCGGCTGGGCGTGCCAGCCAAGCCGCACGGCAAGGATCTCCGGCTTTATCTGGTGGCCGAGGGCTCCGACGACTACAAGGCGGTCTACTCCGTAGCCGAGGTCAACCCCGACATTCATGACGCCACGGTGATCGTTGCCGACACGCTGGACGGCAAGGCCCTTGCGGGCAGCGGGCCTTTGCAGCTGGTTGCGACAGGAGAAAAACGCCCCGCCCGCTGGGTGCGCAACCTGGTGGCCATCCGCATTCTGACGGCAGAGTGATTGCGCACCCTTTATCTTGACACCCGCAGCGTACAGTGCGGATGCCCCACAAGACGCTACTTCTTAGGATGCTCCTCGGCCGGGTGTTGAGGAGCCGCCTGATGTTGCGGAGCGGCTTGGCGTTGCGGTGCTGCCTGGTGCTGTTGCGGGGCTGCCTGACGCTGCTGCGGAGCCGCTTGCCGCTGTTGCGGTGCAGCCTGGCGCTGTTGTGGTTGCGGGGCTGCTTGCCGTTGTTGTGGAGCAGCCTGACGCTGTTGCTGTTGTGGGGCTGCCTGACGTTGTTGCGGTGCAGCCTGACGCTGTTGCTGTTGTGGGGCTGCCTGACGTTGTTGCGGTGCAGCCTGATGCTGTTGCGGGGTTGCTTGCCGTTGTTGTGGAGCAGCCTGGTGCTGTTGTGGAACAGCCTGGTGCTGTTGCGGAGCAGCCTGATGCTGCTGCTGAACCGCTTGATGCTGTTGTTGTTGCGGGGCGACTTGGCGCTGTTGCTGCTGCGCAGCAACCTGATTGCGTGCCTGCACCGCCGCGGGAGCCCGCACGTTGCGATCTGCCGCAAGAGGCTGACTGACGGCAAGGCTGGCTGGCCGGCCATGATTGACGCTCGCAAACTGAGCCCGGTTGGTGCTGGCAGCGCGCTCATTCTGCACCTGCGCCCTCATGGGCGCGGCATGTTGTTCATGCAATGCCGCCACTTCCGCAGGCCTGGCTCGCACTTGCACTCCGCCCGATCCGCCGTTGAAGCTCACGCGGGCGCCGCCGCGGTTGTTCTCGCCGACCGAGCGGCTGTAGACGTTGTGCACCACGGAAACGTTGATGTTGTTGACTGAGCGGTTGTAGTTGAAGTGGCCTCCGCCCCAGTAACCGCCCTGATAGCCGAAGCCGATGTAGCCAAAGCCGTAGTCGACGCCGCCGTAGAAGCCGATGTGCGGACCCCAGTAGCCGCGGTGAAATCCGTAGCGGTTATGCCAGAAACCCCAGTAGCCGGGCGTCCACAAGGCGCCCTCATACGGAGCCTCGACCCACACGCCGGGTACCCAGTAATAGCCTGAGGGAGCCCAGGCCCAGTAGCCGGGCGTCCAGAGATAATCGTCGCCGGGAGCCTGCGGCTGGTCGTAGTCGGGCAGCGGCGGCGGCGGCTGGGGAGCATAGGCTACCGGCTGGTCTCCGTAGTTCGAATCGTCGGGAGCCTGATTGGAAGCCTGGTCGTAGGAGGCGCCTGAATCCGGCGGCGGAGCGCTCTGCTGATAGCTGGAAGCCGCTGGTTGCGGTGCGTTCTGCTGAGTGCCTGAGTTCGCAGCAGCGGGGGCCAAGTTGGCCGCAGCCGGGTCCGAGGCCTGGTCCTGCGTGCCAGTCTGGCCGGCATTGGCGGCCACCTGGTCTTGGCTCTTGGGGCAACCGGTGATGCAAAGCACTACCGCTGTCGTTATGGCAAGCAGCGGCCATGTTCCGAATCTTGGAAAATTGCTCATTTCACTCTCCCATCAAGTTGGATCCTATCCAAGGCATACAAAGCCATACCGTCCTCAATTGACCATTGCAGAACTGGGATCAGCGCCGGGAGCCGGGCGGCGCCGACTGGCCGCGATTGTTGGCCGGCGGCGTAGTGACGGGTTTGCGCTCCAGGCGGGGCGGCACAAGCTGCTGGCAGAGCGGCGAGTCCTGCCCGCGCGCCAGCCCCGGAATCGCATCCTGTACGCGGCAAAGGCGCAGCTTCATCGCTTCGGCGTCCTTGCCGCTGAGCAGTTGGGTGCGCTCCAGGCCGCTGAAGGGGTCCAGATCGTAGCGGTAGACAAAATCGTCGGCGTCCTTCTGCTTGCCATAGTCGAAGTGATTCCAGGTGCCGATGAGTTCGCGCCCATTGGGCTCGGCAAGCCCCGCGTAAACCTGCGTCCAGGCCACGCCAGCGGGCGTGTTGGCGCTCCAGACGGAGACTCCCTGCCCGCCGCGCATCCACCGGGCCGCCCAGGAGTGCTGCGCCATGTCGTAGTGGAAGGCTGTGAAATAGGTATTGGCCGCGCACTCGCGGCAATTGTCGTAGAGAACGGCCGGTTCCTCCGGCGCGCCATCGGCAAAGCGCATCCAGTCGAGCCAGCGCAGATTCACGCCTCGGATCAGCGGCGTAATGCCGTGATTGGTCAGCGATACACTCCACACGGTGAAGGAGTCTGCATTGGCCGGAGACTGCGGCGTGGCCCGCTTGGCAGTGACCACCAGCGCCGCGTCGTACTCGACGCCGATTTCGCGAATCGCCGTCCAATCCTCGACCACCAGCGAACGGGTGACCCAGACGATCACGTCCTGGTCCTTCGCCGAGTGGAAGTCGATCCAGTGAAAAGTATCCGGCGCCTGCTGGGCACACAAGGAAGTTGCTGCAACGAACAGGGCCGCGACAAGAATCGTCAGGCGCCTGGGGATGAAGCCATGCATAGGTCTAGATATAGCAGAGCGACGCAACCGGGCGGTGCGGCTCCCAAACCAAGGGCGTTCGTGTGAGTCCAGTCCCCCCGCCATCCTGTTCACAGTCCCAGCTTCTCCCACAGCGCATCCACGCGGGCCTTGGTGGCGCGGTCCATCTCGATCATCGCCGGCCAGGGACGCTCGAATCCTTCGGCCTTCCATTTGCGCGTGGCGTCGATGCCCATCTTCGATCCATAGTTGGGCAGGCGCGCGGCGTGATCGAGCGAATCCACCGGCCCCAGCGTGAACTGGATGTCGCGCTCGGGATCGATGTTGTTGGCCACGCGCAGCACCACCTCGCCCATGTCCTGCACGTCGCAGTCCTCGTCCACCACCACGATGCACTTGGTAAACATGGCCTGGCCCAGCCCCCAGATGGCGCTCATCACCTTGCGCGCCTGGCCGGGATAGCTCTTCCTGATCGAGACCAGCATCAGGTTGTGAAAGACCGCCTCGACGGGCAGATGAATGTCC
>Ga0181520_10001173_pt1 | contig 54381 bp, 46 predicted proteins | sample PEATcosm2014_Bin_29_FD_132451 | JGI IMG/M metagenome (GOLD analysis project Ga0181520, IMG submission 132451) | Peatland microbial communities from MTU Mesocosm Facility, Houghton, MI, USA - PEATcosm2014_Bin02_30_metaG | ecosystem: Environmental > Terrestrial > Soil > Wetlands > Peat | place... | reverse complement strand
GTTGCTGATAGTAAAGAGGATAGCCACGCTCTGTGTGAATCCATTCAATCCACTCTTCGGAGAGGCAATGCAGGCAATCTTAGCGCTCGAAGACGGGCGCATCTTCCGTGGCCACGGCTATGGGCACTCTGGTGAATGCCAGGGCGAGGTCGTTTTTAATACTTCCCTTACCGGTTATCAGGAAATCGCCACCGATCCCTCCTATGCCGGGCAGATCGTCGTTCTCACCAATCCCCAGATCGGCAACTATGGCACCAACCAGGCAGACAACGAGTCGGCCAAGCCCTATATTGAGGGCCTGATCGTCCGCGAGTTCTCCGCCATCAGCTCCAACTGGCGCTCCGAGCAGGTTACGGACGAGTATATGGAGCGCTACGCCGTCCCTGTTCTGGCCGAAATCGATACCCGCGCTCTGGTTCGCCACCTGCGCACCTTCGGCGTCATGCGCGGCGTAATCTCGACCTGCGAGACCGATCCCGAAATCCTCGTTCAAAAGGCCAAGAGAATTCGCAAGATGGACGGAACGGACTTGGCGCGCGTGGTTTCCACTAAGGAGGCGTACAGGTTCGATAGCGCCGACCAGCTCAACCAAGCCGGTGAGCCACTGCTGCCGTCTAGCTTTCTGCCCGACGAAGACCGCTCGGGGCAGATTCTTCATGTGGCAGCTTATGATTTTGGCATCAAGCACAACATTCTACGTATGTTAACGCGCGAGGGTTGTCGTGTGACGGTCGTCCCGGCCGAGACAACCGCAGAAGACGTAATGGCCCTGAAGCCTGATGGCGTCTTCCTCTCGAACGGCCCCGGCGACCCCGAGCCAGTTGACTATGCGGTTACGGCCATTCGCAACATGATGGGCCGTGTCCCCATCTTCGGGATCTGCCTCGGCCACCAACTCACCGGCCTGGCTCTCGGCGGCAAAACCTACAAGCTCAAGTTCGGCCATCACGGCGGCAACCACCCGGTTCGCAACAACTCGACCGGCAAAGTTGAGATCACAGCCCACAACCACAACTTCGCCGTCGACCCCGACTCTATCAACGCCAACGAAGTGGAATTGACTCACGTAGACCTGAACGATCAGACCCTCGAAGGCCTGCGCCACAAAACGCTTCCGCTGTTCAGCGTCCAATACCACCCTGAAGCCGCCCCCGGCCCCCACGACTCCCACTACTTGTTCCATGACTTTCGCCGCATGATGGAGGAATGGAAGGGATGATGAAATCGGCAACAACGCAGATTTTTGCAGTTGCAGCGGGGCCCCGGCTCCGCTGTTTTTTGGGTACGATGTTGTTCGTCTTGGCGGGATGGTTGCTTCTTTCCTCACAGGTTCAAGCGCAGTTAACACCTGAAGGACCGCTTCATGTTGCACATATTCACGGTGTCGTCGTAAACAGCCACGGAAAGCCTGTCGTCGGTGCGACGGTTACGCTTGCGCGCGGTGAAGGAGAAAAGGTCTTACACGAAACCACAACGGATAATTCGGGAAGATTTCGTTTCGATCATGTATCCGGGCAATACCTGCTGCATGTGAACCGCACGGAAAATGCCGGCGCTTCCCGAGAGGTTATTATCGAAGAACTCCTGCCCATCCTGATGCTCAAAAACACAATTTATGTGATCGTCGGGCCTGGTGCCTGCACGGACGATTGTTCCTCGGTCTTCGCAACCAAGAGCGAGTTCGATCGCGCCCTCAAACGAAATAACGGACCACACTACTAGGAAGTCGCAAGAATATGCCACGCAGAAATGACATACAAAAGATCCTGGTAATCGGCTCAGGTCCGATTGTGATCGGCCAATCGGCGGAGTTTGACTACTCTGGGACGCAGGCCTGCAAAGCTCTCAAGCAGGAGGGCTATGAAGTAGTGTTGGTGAACTCCAACCCCGCCACCATCATGACCGATCCCGATCTCGCCGACCGCACCTATATCGAGCCGCTCACCCGTGAATACGTCGAAGAGATCATCCGCATTGAGGCGGAGATGCTCGCCGCGCAACCCGGTTCAGGCAAATTCGCCCTGCTTCCCACCGTCGGCGGCCAGACCGCCCTCAATCTCGCCGTCGATCTGGCCGATGCCGGCATCCTCGATCGTTATAACGTCGAGCTGATCGGCGCCAAGCTTGAGGCCATCAAGAAGGCCGAAGACCGTCTGCTCTTTAAAGACGCAATGCTCCGCATCGGCCTCGAAGTTTCGAAATCGGCCCTGGTCAACAATCTCCGCGACGGCCTCGACTTTGCCGGCAAGCTCGGTTTCCCGGTTCTCATCCGCCCCAGCTTCACTCTCGGCGGCACCGGTGGCGGCATCGCCTACAACCGCGAGGAGTTGATGGAAATTCTGGCTCGCGGCCTCGACCTTTCCCCGGTGCATGAGTGCCTGATTGAAGAAAGCGTCCTCGGCTGGAAGGAATTCGAGCTCGAGGTGATGCGCGACCTCGCCGACAACGTCATCATCATCTGTTCGATAGAAAACTTCGACCCCATGGGTGTACACACCGGCGACTCCATCACCGTCGCTCCGGCTCAAACCCTCACCGATCGCGAGTACCAGAAAATGCGCGACGCCGCCATCGCCATCATGCGCGAGATTGGCGTAGAAACTGGCGGGTCCAACGTGCAATTCGCCATCAACCCCGTTGACGGCCGCATGACAGTCATCGAGATGAACCCGCGCGTCTCCCGCTCTTCCGCGCTAGCCTCCAAGGCCACCGGCTTCCCCATCGCCAAAATCGCCGCCAAGCTGGCCGTCGGCTACACGCTCGACGAAATTCCCAACGACATCACGCGCAAAACCCCAGCCTGCTTTGAGCCCACCATCGACTATGTGGTAGTCAAGATTCCCAAATGGCAGTTTGAAAAGTTTCCCGGCTCTGAAGAAACACTTGGCCCGCAGATGAAGTCGGTAGGCGAAGTCATGGCCATAGGCCGCACATTCAAAGAAGCGCTGATGAAGGCCTGGCGCGCACTTGAAACCGGCAAGAAAACCGGCGCAGAAATCCTCGACCCGCGCCGCTTGACCCAGCGCCTGGTCACGCCCCAGCCTGAGCGGCTGGGTTACATCCGCTTCGCCTTTGAGCGCGGCATGAGCGTGCGCGAAGTGGCTCGCCTTACGGCCATCGACCCATGGTTCCTCTACCAGCTCCGCGAAATCACGCTCGAGCAAGCGGCCATCGCGCAAACCACTCCCAATGATATAAGCGAGGAGCAGCTAAGGCGCTTGAAGCGACTCGGCCTCAGCGACGAGCGCATCGCGATGGAGTGGAAGCTTGAAGGCCACGCCGGAATCCAGCAGGTGAGGGAACTGCGCGAAGCCAAGGGAATCAAGCCAGTCTTCAAGCTGGTGGATACCTGCGCAGCCGAGTTCGAATCCATGACGCCCTACCTCTACTCGACCTACGACGAAGAGAACGAGGCGCCTCCCACCAAGACCCACAAGATCATCATTCTCGGTTCCGGACCCAACCGCATCGGGCAGGGAATCGAGTTCGACTATTGCTGCTGCCACGCCTCCTTCGCGCTCAAGGATGACGGTTTTGAAACCATCATGGTCAACTGCAACCCTGAGACCGTCTCTACCGACTACGACACTAGCGACCGCCTCTACTTTGAACCGTTGGTGCTTGAAGACGTGCTCGCCGTCTACAATCACGAGGCTCAGTCAGGCGCAGAGATCGGCATGATCGTCCAATTCGGCGGCCAGACCCCCTTGAACCTGGCCCAGCGTCTGCGCACCGCGGGCGTACCCATCATCGGAACCTCGCCCGAGTCCATCGACCTGGCCGAAGACCGCAAACGCTTCGGCAAACTGCTCGACGAACTGAAGATTCCGCAGCCCGCGGGCGGCACAGCCACCAGCGTGGAAGAAGCTTTGGCCGTCGGTGAGCGCATCGGCTACCCGGTCCTGGTCCGCCCCAGCTATGTACTCGGTGGACGCGCCATGGTCATCGCCTACGACTCCGACTCCGTCGCGCGTTATATGCGCCAGGCAGTCGAATACTCCCAGGAACGGCCCGTCCTCGTCGATCATTTCCTCGAAAACGCCATCGAGGTCGACGTCGACGCCCTCTGCGACTCTGAAGACGTGATCATCGCCGGCATCATGCAGCATATTGAGGAAGCCGGCATCCATTCCGGCGACTCCTCCTGCGTGCTGCCCGCCGTCAGCATCCGCAAGGAAACCCTCAATGTTCTCCGCACTTATACCCGCGAGCTTGCCCTCGCACTTAAGGTCGTCGGCCTGGTCAATCTGCAATTCGCTATCCAGCGCGACGCTAAGGGAGAGGACCATGTCTACGTAATCGAGGTGAACCCGCGCGCCTCGCGCACTGTCCCCTACGTCTCCAAGGCCACCGGCATTCCGCTGGCAAAGATAGCCGCGCGCCTCATGACCGGCCGCAAGCTGCGCGACCTGCTCCCTGCACAACTCGCCTCAGGCGAAGACCTGCCCACAGGTTCACATTATTACGTCAAATCACCTGTCTTCCCTTGGAACAAGTTTGCCGGCGTCGATACGGTTCTGGGTCCGGAAATGAAGTCCACCGGCGAAGTGATGGGCGTGGCGGCCAGCTTTGGCGAGGCCTTTGCCAAAGCGCAGCTCTCAGCAGGCCAGGTTTTGCCCACCGGCGGAACGGTCTTCTTTAGCGTTAACGATCACGACAAGCCCGCCGCCGTCGAGCTGGGCCGCCGCTACATTCACCTGGGCTTTCGAATCGTGGCCACTGAAGGCACAGCCAATGTGCTTGAGGCCGCCGGCCTCACCGTTGAGCGGGTTTTCAAAGTCGAGGAAGGCCGCCCCAACGTCGTGGATCTCATCAAGGGCGACCGCATCCAAATGATCGTGAATACACCGCGCGGACAGGACGCAATCTTCGACGAGAAGGCCATTCGCAGGGCAGCGGTCCTGGCACGCATCCCCACCATCACCACCATCGCAGCCGCGCAGGCCGCCGCTGACGGAATCGCAGCCGTGCAACAGCATCACACCACGGTCTACGCCCTGCAGCATCCTCATGCCGCCAACGGCGTTTGAGCTTCTATTCGGTCGGTGGCTGTCTGCGAAGCGCCAACCGCGCTCCGATCGCGTACCCGATCAGCGCCGCAGCAGGCCATGTTCCCAGGAAGGGTCCATCGTTATCGATCAGTCCGCTCGGTCCGGGCCAACTGAAAAACGTCCGCGTCAGTTTTTCTGTAGCATCGCATTGGAAACACTGGCTGGGTGCGGTGGGCATATCAAGGACCCATAAGCTGACAATCAGAATCCAGATCAATCCGATCAGCCAAACCAGCGGAGCCATCTCGTCCTGCCGCAGGTGCGTCACCCCGTAGCCCACGACCAACGGCACAAGGATCGACAAAAGAAGGATCATGACCTGCGGGATTCCTTGTGGATTCAGCGCATACCCAACCATCATGAGCGCAAGCCAAGAACCCAGACCCAGGGCAATGTGCATCAAGAAGACGAGTGCCTGCCCGGGCAGCGTTGACGGAATCCTTCCGTCTTCATCCGTTTGCATCAACGACTCCATTCGTGCCGCTCCTCAACTGGATTCGTATTTCCGGCTATTGTTCTTTAACATACGCCTCGGCGCGCAAGAGAACAATTCCAAAGAGTAGATTGGCCAGCTTCAATCGCCACATCTGGTTCTACAATGAATTCATGCTGATTGAGGGCGTCTTTGCCGCGGTGCCTACGCCGTTTTACTCCGATGAACGCGTCTATTACCGTAAACTTGAAGCCAATATGGCCCACTACTCGCGCAGCCTGCTGGCGGGAATGCTGCTTCTGGGGTCCACAGGCGAGGCGGTCATGCTGGACGATACTGAGTCCCGCGAAGTTCTGCGCGTAGCCTCCGAAGCCACAGCCCCTGAAAAAGTGCTCATCGCCGGCGTTGGCAAGCAAAGCGTAAAGGGAACTCTCGAACTCGCTGAAGCGGCGGCTCGGTTCAACTACGATGCGGTCCTCGTCCGCACCCCCACTTACTACACGGGCAGAATGTCCCCTGCTGCTGTGCTCCATTATTTCCGCAGCATAGCCGATCGCTCGCCGTTGCCCGTCCTGCTTTATAACATTCCCGTCTGCGTCCCTTACGATATTCCGGTTGAAATTGTTGCCGAACTGGCCCAGCACCCAAACATCATCGGCATCAAGGATTCCAGCGGCAGCATTGAGCGAATCCGCGCGACCATCGCCTCCACGCAAACCGTCCCGCGCCGCTCGGCCACGGTCACCCGGATCTTTGAGGCGGTAACGGCGCGAATGCTGGCGCCCAAAACTGAAGCGAACGGCTTATTCGTCTCGTCAGGCGACCTCAAGAGCGGTGCTGCCGTCGCAACCGCGGCGCCTATGGCGCCCATCAAGACGCGAACCAAAGAAGTCGGCTTCCAGGTGCTCACAGGCTCCGCTGCAATTCTGCTCGATTCACTTGCATCCGGCGCCGTGGGGGCCATCCTGGGCCTTGCCTGCTTCGCCCCACAGGCCTGCCAGGAAGTTTATTTAGCGTGGAGGGATCACGACCTGAAACTCGCGGGAGAGAAGCAGCAGCGCATAGCCGCTCCGGGTCGCCGCATCGTTGGACAATTGGGCATCAGCGGCCTAAAGTACGCCTGCGACTTCAACGGCTACTACGGAGGCCGGCCGCGCTCCCCGCTGCTCCCGCTCACGGCGGTTGAGAAAACTGAAGTTGAAGGCCTGCTGTCCGGAATCCGCAACTAACCTCATATGGAAAGCCGGGAAGGGAAGCGCCGTGCTCCTCCGCAATCGCGTGCCTTTTGCTGAGATAGTTACTACTATGCTGGATTTCAAATCCCTGTCATTGGACCGGTCATCCTGGCGTTGGAAACGGACCAACCTCCGTGGAAGAGGGTGCAGTTTCCTGACTGATCGCACCTGTAGTGAACGCTTGAGAGCGAATCGGCCCAGGGAATCCCGCTGCTCTCATCCATCGCCTTAGCCACAGTGAAAGTTTTTCCCTCTCGTGTTTCAATCATCCCCGCCAACGCGTCGTAGTCGGCGACGGTAACGTCCCCTTCGATCATAAAAGACGCTGGCTGAGCAGCAACCAAAACTACAGTCTTAGCGGTCTCGCTCGTTTGAGGTTGATCGGCGATTTGAGGCATCTTGTTGAATTTACTCGTCCTATGCCTCAAAGAGCGCCTGAACATGGCGGAGAGGTGCAATCTGGCGGATGCCTTGTGGGTCGCGTGGTGCGTGGGCACTGCGGGGGATACCTCAGTGGGTAACGAGATTGATTCATTCGCCGCTGACTTGTAAACGGCAACTGTCAGCAATGAAGCGGATGCCGTGCTTTCCTGTTTGACTGCCTGGCTCGCGAGCGGAAAGTCCTTGCCGGCAACTGTGGTCTCAGGGGCAATCACGTCGGCTGCTCCGGTACTGGATATTTCGGAATTGAACAGCGTCGATAGGTTTAACCCAGATCCGGAGTAGACCGCGATTGCGATCCCGCACACACAGCCCAACAATGCCGCCATCACGTAGGCAACGGTGAAGTCCGGTTTCTCGACGCTCAGTTGTCTAAATGTGGGATAACGCTTGATCTCACTGTCACTGCGTAGGGCTGTTTCGAAAGGCAAGGTTGCAGATGTCATCGGGGAAACTCCTATTCGCTTTTTCGGAATTTTCTAGTCGCCGGGGCCCGTTTCGAACTCACTGAGGACATTCAAACAACCACAGACCGAACTCACAATCCTACAATCGGGTCATGATTAAGTCACATTCGTGCACACCAAAGTAATGTTCCTGGAGCCGCCTGACGCAGACGAAGATTGAGACCACGAACCGGCGCTTCCAGCTCAACAAGAAAGGGCGACTTGTACCTGCATCAGTGGTTTAGAAATTGAACGCAGCTTCCTGCGGCTCCCCCGCATATTTCGGTGGTCCGTGCGACCTAGTGAGCAAAGTTCCAAAGCCGATTCTGGGAAGGGCGCTGGGATGAATGTGATCGTTGATGCTGTTGTAGGGAGTGGCATATTTCCCGAAGCAAATTCGTACGGCTTACGCTTACCAAGGACTGCCTCCCGTGGCCGACTCTTGAGGACGTGCGGCAGAGTTTCGCTCGAGACTAATCGATTGCATTCCCGCATGATAGGCATTTGAAAATCAGATGGGTTAGGCGAACAACAATCATGGCCATTCTGTGCCGCATTCAGGCAAATGAAGACAATCCGATCATAGGCGGTACGTCTGATAACGTATATTCTGTATAGTTAAACTCTGGAGTTGTATTGCTTCCGCTCTTTTCCCAGCTTGTCTAAAAAAATACCCTCCCCTGGTGCTCATCCTGAAGACGGTCTACATCTTATAGCGCCCTAGGTCTTCGTCGTTCAGTCCCTCTAACCAGCCGCGCAATTGCTCGGCAGTGGGGCCTTCGGGCGGTCCGGTGGTATTCAGTCTGGCCGTCTGCATCACCTGCTCTGAAACATAAATCGGGCAATCCGCACGCAAAGCCAATGCCACAGCATCGGAAGGCCTGGCGTCAATTGAGATCGACTCGTCACCCTGCCGCAGCCAAAGAACAGCAAAAAACGTGTCGTCTTTAAGTTCTGTAATTACTACACGTTCCAGCTGAGAGTTCAAGTGGTGGATTAGGTTCCTGGTCAAATCATGGGTCATCGGTCTTGGAGCGGCCATCTTCTCAATCTCGATGGCAATTGCGTTAGCCTCAAAGATTCCCACCCAGATCGGCATCACCGTCTCCGAAGCTACGTCCTTGAGCACGACGATGGGCATATTGGTTGCCGGGTCCATCATCAACCCCCGAATCCGAACCTCAATATCCATAGAAACCCTCTTCCGCTTACCGCCGCTGCGTCCATTTCTATCTTAGACGCTTTCGCCCACCAGACTGTTCGGATGTGCCGCAGTGATTTTCACCTGGACATAGCTGCCGGGCGCCGGTGCGATAGGCTGCGAACAGGCGAAATTGACCGGTTTATTCTGGCTGCTGCGTCCTGTTACCTGCCCTCTGGCCGTATTCTGTCCGTCAACCATCACTTCCATTACTTGCCCTATGTGCTTGGAATAATTGACTCTCTGGATCTCGCGCTGCCGGTCAAGCATCACTTGAAGCCGTTGAGCTTTCTCCGTCTCCGGGATGGAATCGATCATCACCAGCGCCGGCGTATTGGGCCGCGCCGAGTATTTGAAACCGAAGACGCAATCATACTCAACCCTTGCCAGCAGGTCCATCGTTTGGATAAAGTCCTCCGGCGTCTCCCCTGGGAATCCGACGATTATGTCTGTCGAAATGGAGATGGGACGATGTGCCGCCTTGATCCAGGCAATCCTCTCCAAGTACCACTCCGGTGTATATTCCCGCGCCATTTGCTTGAGTACCCGCTCAGAACCGGACTGCACCGGCAGATGTACGTGATCGCACAGGGTTGAAACCGAATCGATTGCATCGACAATGTCGCGGGTAAAGTCGCGCGGATGGCTCGTCATGAACCGCACACGGCGAATTCCGCACACCTGACCCACCGCCGCCAGCAATTCAGCGAAGCTCTGCTTCCCTTCCGGATCCCGGTAGCTGTTCACATTCTGACCCAGCAGCTGAATCTCGGTATAGCCCAAGTCGGCAATCCGTCGCGCCTCCTTGAGGACCGAGGTCGATGTTCGGCTTCGCTCCTTGCCTCTCGTATACGGCACCACGCAGTAGGCGCAGAACTTATCGCAGCCTTCAACGATGGTGATATAGCTCCGGTAGGGGTTCTGTCGGGCGGTAAACTCGGTTTCGAAGGTCTCGTCCGTCTGCCGGTCGTCCAGTCCGGTAATTCGGTTCTCGCCCGCCTCCAGCCGGCTGAGCATCTCCGGCAGCTTGCGGTAAGAGGCCGACCCCGAGATCAGCGAAACGTACGGCGCCCGCTCAAAGATCTTTTCGCCTTCCTGCTGCGCCACGCACCCCAGCACGCCGAAGCGCTTACCTGCCTTGACCAGTTTCTTGTGGTCGTTCAGGCGGTTAAAGACCTTTTGCTCTGCTTTGTCGCGGATGGAACAGGTGTTGTATAGGATCAGCCCGGCATCGACTTCTGACTCCACCTGCCGATATCCCTCACGCAGCAGTGTGCCAATCACCTTTTCGGAGTCATGGGCATTCATCTGGCAGCCGAAGGTCTCTAAATAGAAGGTTTTTTCGGTTGCCATGGTAACCTCAAGTATACCCCGACCGGCGAAAATTGGCCGATCTTCTCCGGTCGGACTGCCCTTCGAGCGTTTACCGCTTGATCCAGATCTCCACCCGCCGGTTCTTCGCTTTCCCGTCTTCTGAATCGTTGGCCGCCACCCCCAGGTCAGACCCATACCCTCGAACGACCGCCGGCGTCAGATCCCGAAGAGCGAATTCGTCGGCAATCGCCTTGGCGCGAGCCAGGGAGAGCTCGCGGTTCATCCCCGGACTGCCGCTGGGATCTGAAAATCCGAAGAGCATAACCTTGTCTCCTGTTATCCTCAGGTCGGCAATCAAGGAAACAACCCGGTCAAGATCGGCAAGGGCCTTGTTGTCCAAGACGGTTTGTCCTGACTCAAACCGGAAATCGAGTGAAAGTCGGTTGGCTTCATGAGTCAGCCGCTTGTATTCTTCCGGGGCCTCACCCGGTGCGACCTGCGCAACCTGCGTCACATTCTGCGCAACGAAACCTTCAGAGCCGACCACGTCCTGTCCTCGCCTGGAGAGCGCGAACTCAACGAAGGAGCGAATGTACTTGTTCTTCGGATTTTCGGGCGTGTAAAGATAAAGCCGCCGCGACAGAAGATAATCTTCAGTGGCCACGCTGAGTCGCGTAGGCAGCAGAGAGACGGTTCCCTTCTCTGAAACAGCAATAGGCTTGGAGCTGAGGATATAGGGAAGGCCGATAAAGCCGATTCCATTCGAATCGCTGGCCACCGCCTCAGAGAGTTCCTTGCTGTCTTCGAACCTTTGCACAGCCTTAGCCAGCGGCTCGCCCCCCAGTACCAGGCTTTTAAAGGTGTCGTAGGTCCCCGAATCGTCGTTCCTGGCGAAGAGATTGATCTTCCCTCGGTAAGCACCTACCTGCGACCAATCGGTGATCTGACCGGTAAAGATGCGCATGATCTGCTCTCTGTCCAGTTGGTCGATGGGGTTGGATACGTTGACGATGACCGCGATGCCGTCGAGTCCCAAGATGTGCTCGCTTGCGACCGAGTTCATATTGCCCAGCGTCGAGAGCTTGTCTGCTTCGTCGTTCTTGATCCTCCGCGAAGCCATTCCAATGTCGCACTTGCCGCCTGCCATTAAAGTGAATGCGGTCGCCGAGCCGTGCGCGGCAATCGTGATGTAGGATAGCGAATTGTCGTTCGGCAGGACGCCCTGAACGATCTTCTCTTGCGCATTGGTTCCGGGCAGAGTGCGAACGTCGGTCGCGCCCAGATTTTTTAGGAATTCCTCAGCCAGCGAAGGCCCAAGCGCATCTCCGATGGTATTCGAGCCCGCAAGCCGCAAAATCGTCTTCCGTGCGCTGGTGGTTGAAGCGGAGACTGCGTCGTGCCTCTTTACCCAAACGAGTGTTCCTACCAGTGTGGCAATCAGCAGCAGTGCCGCCGTGATCACGATTCCGACGGTCCTGGGTTCCGGGTGCGTTCTGGGAATGCGGATTTCGCTGCGTTCGTGGGATTTGTCCTCAGTCAGCTCGTTTCCGCACTTTGGACAAACAAAACCGCTTCCATTTGCAACCGTGACCGCCTGCAACCAATCGGCTACCTGGCAATTCCTGAAATTGGTGCATCTACCCCGTCGAGTACTCAATTTATGCCACCCGTCTTGCCACACGGTGTGCGTGTGCGGATTTTGGGCTCACCTTTCGATACCCGCGGCACTTCTTGCTACCGGAAAAGTGGCTCTGACTCTACCTAAAGTCGCACAATAGCCCTGGCATCGAGTTATCTCCGGTGACCTGAATCGTACCTATACCGCAAAGCAAACCCTCGCCATACCTGGAATGTAATCAGAATAGGTTACGTTAGTGTTGCGAATCGATGGCACATTCGTGGGATATTCGTAGCCTTACGGGTCAGGCGCGGTAGGTCGATTTCAGCGCAATCCGGTATGCAGGTAGGCTAGCAGCGCAGCCATCTGTTCCTCATTGAAGCGGCCGGCAAAGGCGGGCATCATTCCCTTTCCTGCCAGCACATTCTGACGCACAGCCGCATCCGTGGCCGGAGCGCCGCTGGGCAACGTCCTGTGGTTAAAGATTCCGTGCAGATCCGGCGGGACCTTCTTGAGCTCCATGTCGTTGTCCCGGTGGCAATGGGCGCAGCGACCCTCGTAAAGCTGCTTGCCTTCCGCTTCTTGCAGGTTGAGCGACGGCGCCGAATTGCAGCCGGCCTGCGCGATGGACAGACTTGCCGTAATTCCGGCAATCACTCTTACCCAGCCACCTCTTCGCCGGACCATTCGAGCCCCAATCTATATTTATGCCTTCTCGGCAAACTTTCCGCTCACGTAATCCCAGTTGAGCACCTGGAAGAACGCCTTCACATAATCGGCGCGCCGGTTCTGATACTTCAGATAGTAGGCGTGCTCCCACACGTCCACACCAATCACCGGTTTGTGGCCCATGGCAAGCGTGCTGTCCTGGTTGGGAGTGGATTCAATTGCGACTGTCCCATCCGGCAGCTTTACCAGCCAAGCCCATCCGCTGCCGAAGACCTTCATTGCAGCCGCCGTGAGTTGCTCCTGGAATCCCGAAATCGAGCCGAACTTTTGGTCGATGGCCTTGGCCAGCTCTCCCTTGGGCGCCGTTCCACCCTTCCCCAGCGTAGGCCACCAGAAGGAGGGGTTAGCGTGGCCCCCGCCATTATTGCGAACAGCGGTGCGAACAGCTTCAGGCACTGCATCCAAATTCGCAACCATTTCCCAGACAGTCTTCCCCGCCAGCTCAGGATGCCCGGCCACGGCAGCGTTGAGATTGTTCACGTAGGCCTGGTGGTGTTTGTCGTGATGCAGATGCATCGTCTCAGCGTCGAAGCTCGGCTCGAGAGCGTCGTAGGCATAGGGCAGCGGCGGCAATGTAAACGGTCCGGTGGGAGCAGGTGGCGGAGCTGCCGCCGCAACCTGGCCAATTCCCTCGGCATGCAGAGTTTGAGCCAGAAGCAGCGCGCTCGCCGCGCCACCAAGATTTTTGAGTGCAGTTCGACGGTCCATCATTTCTTGAAAAACCCTCCACCTGTTTCGATGCACTCCGCCCAAAAAAGTCTTCACTTCATTGGGTATGAATCATTTAGCCGCGGCGAAGCGCGCCAATTTCGATATGCTGAACGTATGCCGCTTCCTTCTCTGGCCCAAATTAATCAAGCCCAAGCGGTGGTCTATCGCCATATGCCGCCCACACCGCAGTACAGTTGGCCTCTGATAAACGACCGCCTTTCGGCTGAAGCCTGGATCAAGCACGAAAACCAAACTCCAGTAGGCGCCTTCAAGTTGCGCGGTGCGCTGGTTTATATGGACTGGCTCAAGCAAACCGAACCGGCCCTCAAGGGCGTGGTGGCTGCCACTCGCGGCAATCATGGCCAGGGCGTTGGCATGGCCGCGCGCCTGTTCGGTTTGCAGGCCGTGATCGTCGTTCCCCACGGCAACAGCAAGGAGAAGAATCGCGCCATGCTGGCCCAGGGCGTGGAGTTGGTCGAGCACGGCCACGATTTTCAGGAATCGCTGGAGTTTGCCGCCACTCTTGCCTCCGATCGAGGTTTCACCATGGTCGAATCCTTCCACGAGCGGCTGGTGATGGGCGCGGCAACCTATGCCTTGGAGCTCTTCGAAAAAGCACCGCCCCTCGATACGATCTATGTGCCCATCGGCCTGGGCTCTTCTATCTGCGGGGTCTCAGCCGTTCGCAACGCACTGGGATTGAAGACCGAAATAGTCGGCGTGGTGTCTGCCGGCTCCCCTTCCTACTCGCTCAGCTTCAAAGAGCACCGCATTATCGAGGCTCCGTCGCGGACAGCGATCGCCGACGGTCTCTCCTGCCGCACTCCGAATCCTCAGGCAATGGAGATCATCTGGACCAACGTCGCCCGCATCGTCGAGGTCACCGACGCCGAGATCGCCGAGGCCATGCGAACCTACTACCAGGACACACATAACCTGGCCGAGGGTGCCGGAGCCGCCCCGCTGGCCGCCGCCCTCAAGGAGAAAGACAGTCTCCAAGGCAAACGCATCGGCATCGTCCTCTCCGGAGGTAACGTGGACCTTGAAATATATATGGCTGCGCTTGCCTGAGAGCCGTGGTTTCCACTGCCAAACTCCGGCGGGTCGGAAAAATCACCGCGATTGCACTCGCAATACAAGGCGATGGAGATGGTATGCGTGCAACTGAAACGCCTGATAGAGTGGCTCCTTGCCATAGCGCACGTCAGGCGTAAAAGCGTAGCTCCAGCTCTCATTATCCAGAATCAACGGAATCTCGGTGCCGGGCGGCGTTGCAGGAGACAAGCGAATCACGCTGGTCAGTTCCATTGCGCCGGTCCATTCTAGCCCTTTTTGCTCTTCGAGACGGTCAATCTCGCTAATCCAGGGAGATTCGGAATAGATACGCGCGCGATGCCAGTTCCCTTTGTCGAATGGATCCAGGCCCTGCTCCAACTGTACCCAGATGGTAGCCTCCTCGCCGGGCTCCAGAACGCCGTTTCCGTTCCCTTTACCCTCGGTAACGTTGCGCGACACCGTGCCCCCGCCGCCTTGGTTCCCTTTCTGGCGGAAGACGGGTAACGTAGCGCCACGTCCGTCCAGAATCTCGTAAGCAAGCGGCGCCGGGATGGCGTCCGGTGTGACCAGCACGTTCAGATTTTTAGTTAAGATCTCCCCTCGATCGACGGCCAGCTTTAGTTCCAGCCGCGTGGGAGCAAAGTACCCGGACCCCGCCGTAAACCGAAGCCGGAAACTCGACGAAAGATCCACCACCTGGCCAGGCTCCAGAACAGGCGCCGTAGCTGAGCCGGATAGAATGCTGACCGTCGGGTATTGCGAAGAGAGCGTTACGTTCAAGCCGGAGATCGGTTCGGAGCGCGGATTGTAGATTCGCAGCGGAAGGCTGACTTCGCGCCCGGATTCCACTCTCATTTCATCGCCTGCTGAAAGCGGCAGCAAAACCGCCGCCGCGCTTTTGACACCGAGCCCCTCCACGCTTAGCTGATGCCCGTCTCCGTTCACGCTGAATCGCAGTCTGCCGTCCCGGGTCGCCGTGAGCTGGCGGACGTCACGGGTGCCGCTCAAAAGATCGTAATCGGCCAGCGTGTACGTAAGACCAGGGGCATAAAGAGGCGGAGTGTCAATCGTGATGCGGGCCTCCGCGATACTGGGACCGTCGACCGCCCAGCGGTGCGTCTGTACCCGCATGCCGTCTTTGCCAACATCTTCCAGGTACGTCAGGCCCTCCCCTGGCATTTCCGCGTTGACCTGATAGCCCCAAACATCAAATCTCTTATACGGGCTGGCGTAACGAAAGCGCCCGGGCGGCTCGTCCAGCATCCGGTTCGCGAAGGCCTGCCAGTGAAAATCGAAGGTTTCGGCAATCGATGTCGCCCAGTGCTTGTGATACTCATCCTGGCGGTATTCGAAATCCACCTCATCGGCGCGCGCATACGCGTCTCGCGTCTCTTCGGTGTACTGGCTGATGAAATCTCCGCTGGCCCTCACCAGGCGGATCATCGTATGCGCGTGCTGTGCGACGTGATCTTTGGGCCGCCATAGAATGCGCTGGCCTTTTTCGCCGACATAGAACTCCGGGCCGGGGTTGAACGCCGAGGCACTTCCAATCCAGTCGGGATACCGGGCGCTAAGGTACAGGCTCATGTAGCCGCCCATGCTCAGTCCCGCCGTAGCGCGATGGCGGCGATCCGTCAATGTCCGGTACGAATGGTCAATCAGGTTGACCAGCTCTAAGAAATAGGGTCCAAAATCGTGATCGCCCCCTTCTTTCCGAAGGTCCCAGGGATCGCCGCCATAGAAACCCGTGTACTCGGAGGCGATGTACCCATCCACGCAAACGATAATCACAGGGTGAGCGGCCGCGTAGGCCACCATCTTGGGAACGGTGTCCTTGCCTTGGTCGTAATCCTCCACCGTGTAGCGGTCCGAGTGGCCGTGGAAGTAGTAGATTACGGGATAGCGTTCGTTCCCGCTGCTCCGGTAGGTTGGAGGCAGAATAATCCGGTAGTGGCGCGTCTCGTGGAAGACTTTCGAATCATAGGTGCGATCGATGTAAGACTGGCAGCTTAGTATCTGCGCACCGCAGAGCAAAACGCCCAGAAAAGCGACAAACCGGAATAGGCGCGATTCTATCCGCATAGAGGGAGAACCAGTTTCATCGGAGGTGTTAGAAAGCAAGCTTTACCGCCTGTCAATTGGTACCCAGATCCAGGGTGGAAGTGGAGCAGAGGATTGCGGTCTTGGCGCGCCCCCGGGTGGTGTCGTGGATCGCGCAACATGTTTCCGTGCCAGCAAATAAGCATGCTTCACTTCTTCTGGCATCGTTGCTATCTGTGCTTCGACATCATCGGATATTGCCTTGACAATATCAGGGTGTTCTTTTGCCACGTCATAGCTTTCGCTAGGGTCGAATGCCAGATTATACAATTCAGGGCGCGGCAGCCAATAGCTTGAATGTCCGCTGGTGGAGTCGTTAATGTACATCTCGCCGTCAATTTGCGCTAACCGCAACTTCCAATCCCCTTTGCGGGCACAGTGAATGTCCGCGTTGTTTGAGCTGAGAGGAGTGAAGTATAAAACCGACTTGCGCGGAAAATCATCCTGCTCCTTGCGCAGAATCCCAGTTATATCAATTCCATCCAGCGGATTTGGAGATGCTTCCAGGTCGCAGAGCGCCGCAAGAGTTGGCAGAATATCCAGGTTAGTCGCCCAGGCATTCTGGACATACCCTGCCTGAACCCCCGCCGGCCAGTGCGCGAGCAGAGGCACGCGAACGCCGCCTTCAAAGGCGGTGCCTTTTCTCCCCCGCAATCCGCCTGGATTTCCCTGGTACCAGGGACCATGATCGCTGGTAAACAAAAGCAGCGTATCTTCCAGAATGCCGCTGCTCTCCAGGCAGTGGACGATTTCACCTACGCTCCAATCAATCTCCTGCACGGCGTCGCCATAATCTCCCATTCCCGACGCACCTTGAAATCGGGCAGAAGCTCGCGCCGGATCGTGTGGATAGGAGAAGGCAAGATAGAGAAAGAAGGGCTGGCGCGCGTTTTCTCCCAGAAAACGCAGAGCATCCTCCGTATAACGTGGAGTCAGTAGATCCCGGTCTGTGTCTGCCTCAAGAATCGCGGCATCGCGAATCATGGGCAACGGCTGCATATCGTCACTATAGGGAACGCCATAGAAGGAATCGAATCCGCGTTTTGTAGGCAGGTATTCAGGAGCATCGCCAAGATGCCATTTTCCAATGGCGTGTGTTTTGTATCCACGGTTCTGAAAGAGATTTGCCAGCGTAATTTCCTGAAGAGACATTCCTGTCTTGGCGTTCGGAAAGAAGGCCCCAACGGTATGGCTCCGCTGTGCATAACGCCCGGTAAGCAGTGCTGCCCGTGATGCGGAACAGAGGGGATGGGCCGCATTGAAGTGCGTAAAGCGCATACCTTCCGATGCAAGCTTGTCGAGGTGCGGGGTCTTCAACTTCGACCCATAACAACCCAAATCCCCGTAGCCGAGGTCGTCGCAGATGATTAAAACAACATTCTTAGGGCGCCGTGTCAGTTCTGGCTTTACGCGATTCTTCTCCAACGCAATGCTGTATTTTCCTGCGGCCATCGCCTCCCTGTGGAGTCCAGGAACGATCGCTGAAGCGGCTATGGATTTGATGAATTCTCTTCTATCGTTATTCATTGCGTTTTTCGCTTTTTCGCCGAATGCGCCCGCACGGCACAGTGGTACGGATTATACAATCACTTCGTCGCCGCGCTCCATCTCCGGTATTCTATGCGCTACGCAAAGCAATGACGAAAACCACTGATAACCTCACCCCCATGGCCCACGTCCCCGGCAACCGCTGCTTCGGCTGCGGCCCGGCAAACACCAGCGGTCTGAAGCTCGAATTCCTTCTCGCCGAGGACAGATCGGTCGTCTGCCTTGTGACGGTTCCGGATGCATTCGAAGGCCACCCCGGCTATCTGCACGGCGGCATCATCGCCACATTGCTCGACGAAATCATGAGCAAGTCCGTCCGCGCACGGGGTTTTACTTCCATGACCCGCCACATCGAGGTCGACTACCGCCGCCCTGTTCCCTCCTGCGCGCCCATTCGCCTGGAGGGCCGCGTAGTCCGCAGCGAGGGCCGCAAACACTGGACCGAAGCAAAGATTATTGACGCTGAAGGGTCCGCACTGGCTCGGGGCAAGGGACTCTTTATCGACGTAACTGTCCGGTAACCGACAGCCTCTTCCTGCAAACCCGACCAGCCACGACGTCGGTAACCTGCGATTCATTTTCTAAGTTCGACTGCCACCACCTGCCCATCGACTGTCTTGTCGGAGCTCTCAGTAAATTGCACCCGCGCATTCCTTCCTTCAATGCCTTTGCAGGGATTCAACGCGCCCTCCAGCATGAATCCCAACGTTGAATACTCAAGCTTGTAATAGTTGTTGCTGTAAAGGGAAACCGTCTTCTTTGCGCTTTCCACTTTGAACTCAATCACGGCGGGGTAGCTGCACTGCACTCCTCGAATCACACCCAGAGCCTCATGTCTGAGGCCGTCGGCCGGTTCAGTCGGATGCTTTGGAACCACATCCACCATACCTGTGTTTACCACCGTTTCCTTCTCGCGCAGCGCATCCATCTGTGTCTTTGAGTCGGCGGCAAACTGCGCACGCGCGGTTTTCACCTCCTGAATCTGCGCCATCATCCGGTGCCCCATCGCGCCATCCCCGGGATCGGTGGTGCTTTTTAGCAGGGTTTGCAGCAACGCCTCCGCATCGTCGAATTGCTCTCTGGTCATTAAAAACGAAGCCAATTGTTCATAGGCCGGCGCAAAACGAGGGTTTAGCCGGACGGCGGTACGCAAACTGGATTCAATATCTTTGCTCTGTTCTGAACTCATCTGGCCTATCGATAACGTGGCGAAATTGAAGTAAACAAAATAGTTCTGCGAACCCTGCTTGATTGCCTCCGCATACCATTCCCGCGCTGCGTCCATATTCCTGTCTTGAAATTCGAGATACCCCATGGTCTCGCGCGCCTGCAGGTTTTCCGGGTCAGCTTTGAGCACCGCATCCAAAAGTTCGCGCGCATCTTTGACGCGGCCAACACCTGTCAAAACATCCGCGCGAACCGCGTCCGATTCGGCTTGCTTCAGGGTCCTGACTTTATACGTCGACTCATCGATCGCGGCCGCGGCGCTCGATAATGTAAATTGCATATAATTACTCTGCTGAATGTAATCTTGCAGGGTTTTTTGAAGCTGTCTTAAATTCCCAAATACTTTCTCCGCGGCGGTCAGCGGATCCTCCCCCTTACTGAGCAACGTCATATAGTCGCCCACTTTGTTCGTGCCCTTTTGCTTGTCCGTCACATAAAGATAGTGGGTCAGCGCCCACACTTCAGCATAGAAAATTGATCCCTTGTCTTCTTCGTGGTAATACGGCGACTTGTCATCCACCTTGAACAGTACTTCCAGAGGAATGAGATTCTGTTGCCTCAGATAGAGAATGTTATTTACGCTGGCCTCTCCAACTACCACGTCCTTGTCGCGAATCTCCGTATTCTGAAAAAATTCCGCCAATCCCTCATTGAGCCAGACCGGCATCCATTGGCTGAAATCCTTGAATTGCAGATGAGTATATTCGTGAAAAACAGGTTCATACGGGTGTTCAAACTCAGCATCCAGGCGCAGCAGAATGTAATTCTTGTCAACTCTATTCATGAAGAGCCCGCTGATATTCATTTGGCCCTTGGCCAGGAAGGTCTCCGGCTCAATCGTCTGAAAGACCTTTCTATTCTTGGCTGCCACCACCACAATGGGCTGGACCGGATCTACATTCACCTTGGGGAATATAGTTTGAAACATCCAGCGCATCCGTTCAAACTGATCGAGAATGTGACGACCCTGTTTCTCGTTCACGTCTGTAATGACCGTAAAATGCGGGCTGCGCACCTCAATCCATTGATCTGTCGAAGCATAGGCATATCCGCACAATGCGGCCAGTAAAATTGCGAGACTAGCAAGTTTAGTGAACATAATTTGGGGATAAGTCTAACAGAGAATCAGCCCTGTCACTCGTGCGTGATTTGATTGCCGCCCCAAAAGATGCCCCACCCGCAGCGCATGGGCCACGCAGAAAAGTGGGGCATTCTGTATTTCTCCGTCTAGCCTGAAACTTCAGGCTTAGTGAACCATATTGATCGTGTCCTGGGTAACAGTGTCAAAGGTGGTAATCGACTTCGCGTTGGCTTCAAAGGCACGCTGGGCGATGATCAGGTCAGAGAACTCGGCCGAGATGTTCACGTTGGATTCCTCCAGTGACGAGTCTTCAATTGTGCCCAATCCGTCGGTTCCCGATACGCCGATCAATGCTGTTCCGCTGGCCTGTGTGGTTGCATAGTTCCCGTTTCCCTGCAATGAAAGCCCCTGCATGTTGGTCACATTGGCCAGCGCGAGTTGACCGACGGCCTGCGACTGACCGTTTGAATAGGTAGCCGTAACAGTGCCGTCCGAGCCGATCGTGAATCCCTGGTAAACGCCCGCGGCGTAACCATTGGCGGGAGCCGCCGAAAGCCCTGAGGCCGAATCCTCCTGGCTGATGGTGGATGCGCCGTTCGCGCCCAGAATATTCCACGTCATGTTAAGATTTGCCGCCCCGTCCGACAATCCGCTGAATGTGATGCCAGTGATATCTGCTGCCGGGCTTACCAGGTTGCCGCTGGAGTTAAAGGTCAATGAACCGCTGGCGTTGTCTGAAGCCAGCGCATCCTGTACTACCTTGCCGGAGGTCGATACGTTGGCGCCGACAATGGAGAGCCCGCCGCCGGCCATAGCCGAGACCGTCACCCCGGCAATACCCGCATTCGCGAGCGCGGTGGTGAGGTCACCCACATACTTCGTAAGCAACTCGCCCGCAGTTACAGTTGGCGCGGCGATGGTGGCCGTGCTACCGCTCGACGTCAGCCCGGTGATCGTCAGGTTAGTTTCGGGATCGACCGTGGCCACGGTTCCGCCGCTCGATGCCAGAGCGAAATTGGTGGTGGTTGCCTGCAAACTCTGGCTCATACTTGTTGGTGTGGTAATGTTAGCGCCGGTAATGGTCAGTCGGTTTCCGGAAGATAAAACCTGTACTCCAGCCATACTCGCCAGCGCTGTACTTAGGGCTTGTGCATAATCACTAACAGATTCATCGGGGGTAACAGCCGGCGAGTCGACTGTGAGCGGGGCACCCGTGGCCGTCTGCCCTGTGATGGTGAAACTCGTCGACGGATCGACGGTAGCGGTTGATCCAAAATCGTAATTGGTCGTGGTTGCCGCCAAATCTTGACCCACGCTGTTCTGCGGAGTCGATACATCGGCTCCGGTAATGGATAACTGGTTCGTGCCCGGAAGGTAGGAGACCGTCACGTTGGTGATGCCCACATCTTCCAACTGCGCGGTCAGAGCATTGGCATAGTCGGAAACCGATTCGCCAGCGGTAATGGTTGGCGCGGTAATGGTCGCCGAAGCGCCGGTCGCCGTCTGTCCGCTGATCAACAGATTCGTCGACGTTGGGTCCACAGTACCGTCTGTATTGAAATCGAAGTTGCTCGTTGTGCCCGTGAAATCTCCCACCAGCGTGCTGGCCGAGGTCATGGCGGCTGCCATAGAGGTCGGCACTGTGATGGTCAACACGTTGCCGCTCATGCCGGCCGATACGCCGGCAACGGTCAACGTAGGATTCGTATTGATCAGCCCCTCTAAACCACTCACAGTTTCGCCGGAAGCGGATATCGGGACCGATTGCCCGTCAATGCTCAGAGCCGATGAACCATCCACTGCCCCGCCCGCGCCGAAGTTGTAGCTAAACGTTGTCGTGTTCGCTGTTGTATCCACGCTCGAAGACGGTGTCAGGTTAGCGGTCCACGTTGCCGGAACCGCCATTTGCGCCTCCGCGGCGATGGCCATGGTTGTCGCAGTCGGCGTAGACGCCGGCACCGTCATAGTCGTTGCCGCAGCATTCGAAGTTGGGGCCGCCGTCACGGTATCGGGTACCGTAATGTCGTAGGACCAAGTGTTAGTCCCTGTCTTGGTATAGTTCACTGTCGCTTGGTAACTCACTCCCAGCGAATCGAAAAGCGTGATCGGTGCGGGAAAGGTGGTGCCGGTAGGCGATGCTGAATCCAGGTTAGCGGTCATGCTGAAGGTGGTGGTCGCCTCCGGCTGCTGCACCTGCCCGCTCAGCGGAATATTGATCGCTGTTAACGACGAATCGGTGTTCACTGTGCCGTTCACCGCCGGGTAGCCCATTACCGTCATCCCATCGGAGGTGATTAGGTTACCGCTCGAGTCCTGCGTAAAGTCCCCGGCGCGGGTATAGAGGTTGCCGCTGCCGTTGCTCACCACAAAAAATCCGCTGCCGTTCAGTGCCACGTCAGAGCTGGTAGTGCCGCTGGTGTCGTAGGACCCTTGCGCAAAGTTGGTTTCATTTGCGGCTACCTGCACCCCCTCACCTACCTGGATCTCGTTGCCCGAGCCGCTTGATCCAACTTGCTGGTAAAACAGATCGGAAAAATTGGCCGTCTGGCCCTTGTAGGCGGTGGTATTCATGTTGGATAGATCGTTTGCAATCGTGTTCAACGCGGTCGAATAGGCGTTGAGGCCGGTAAGCGGAATAAAGAAACTTGCCATCGTAGCTCTCCTCCTGATGTTTTCAACTGTTTGCGCTCGCCCTTTGTGGGCCGGCGGATAATCATCGAGCTTCATTCAACTCAGGACCGCCCACTCAGCGACTGCGCAACGCGATTCGCAGCGGGGTTGGCCGCGGGTATGCCGAGATTGCCGGGAGCGACCGTGATCCCCGTAGCGCGTGACGGAGAGGCGCCCACCGATGCCGCGCCGGATGCAGCCGGTTGAACAGCAGCCGCGGCCTTTCCGTGGTGTCCCGCCGCTTGCGTGATTGCGGCAGTTGCGCTCTTGCCCGCCGCATTGGCCGTTGCGCCGCCGGCCTGGCTATTGGCTGTGGCGCCGCTTGCATCGGCAGACGGACTGAGATCTGAACTCAGCGTCTGATTAATCGAAATCAACTGCTCCAGGCTGTTCACCTGCACCAATTGGTTGATGTACTCGTTGGGATCGGTGTCCGCGGTCGGGTCCTGGTTCTGCATCTCTGTCACCAGGAGGGTAAGAAAGTCGTTGGCTGAGATGGTGGCCGAAGAACTTGTCGAATTCCCCGCGCTGCTCGAACCGCTGGCCGCCGCCGACGCACTTGCTTGAGGCGTCGCCGACTTCCCCGCAAGTGCCTGCCCCGCCGTCATTTGGTTTTGATGATGATGCAAAATTTCCGATAGGATTGACATTTTTCCCTCCTTGCTCTTTTCTGCCCCGCTTCTCTGCCGCTCGTTATTTCCTCTGTCCACTTCCTTCGGCCCACTTGCTTCGGCCCGTCTGCTTCCGTGCCTCAGGCCATCACCGAAATATGTGTGCCCTCTGGAATGAATGCCCGTGCTGTTGCTTCTGTTCTGCCTGAATTTGCTGAGACTTCCTGGCTAGCTGCCCCAGTCGAAACTGGCGCGCTTACCCGCGTACTGGATTGCTGGCTCGATGGGGCGCCCTGCCCCGTATTTTGTCCCGCCTCCTGGTTCATGCCTTGATGCCCACTCTGCTGACCGCCCTGCCCCATGCCTGAATTAGCAGACCGATCTTCAGGTGCGGCTAAAGTAATCGAATCTATGGGTGTGTGGTGCTCAGCCATATAGGAGTTCAACCCAGCCAGATGTCCACCAAGCGTCACCGCCGCCTCCGCTGAACCTGGAACCAGAGAGGCATGCACACCGCCGCCGCTCGCATCCGCCCGCACTCCAACCCAACCGAGTGTGGGATCCTGAAAACCTGCCTCCGCGCTCCGCGCTCCCGCATGAACCCAGGTCGTGGTTCCGGAGGAACTCCCCGCATCCAGCGCCGCAAAGGTGTCCCGTGCCGCCGGTTCGTTCTTGCTCATCGCACCGGCCGATTCCGCATCCAGACTTAACGCCGAGCGCACTGCGGAGGGGTCGCGCGAAAGAGCCGTGCTATTTGCCCCATCCTGTACCGTCTGCAAAGCCTGACCTTGCCGATCTCCACGCGCTCCCACTGCCGCATGAGAACTCCTCGAGCTGGACTGCACCGAGGTTGCCTTCGAGTTGCCAGTCGGACCAGCCTTGTCTGTTGTTGGAGCGGTATCCAAAACTGGCGCGGATTGAGAACTTGCGGCATTGCTCACCGCAGAGCTTCGATCCATAGCAACCTTGCCCACAGGGGCCGCAACAGTATCCACTTCCCGAATCGCAGGCTGAGCCTGTGGCCTTGGCTGGCTATATGTGAGCGCATGCGTCGAGTCTTCCGATTGTGGTCGCATCCGTCCCGAGGACGAAAGTTCTTCACGGGCTGTGGGCCTCGCCGATCCATTTGTGGCAGGAGATTTGACTTCTTCGATATTCCCGCCCCGCAGCCCGCCGTGCTCAGCAGTTGGAGAAGTCTTTGCGCGAACGACGGACGCTTTCTCATGCAATCCCGAAGCAACAGTTGTAGCCTCCTCACCCTCGCCGCTGTTTACGCTCTTCGCCGAGGTCGAAGTGACGGGATCGTAGGAGTGTGAGGATTGCGCACCTCTTCCATCGGCTACCATTTTTAATGGTCCCGCAGCATGATTCCCGGCCACAATCGTTCCTTCGGGCGCCATTTCCAGACCGCTCGGGAACGAGGAAGCCGATTGAATCGAGCCTGAGCTGAAAGCGGAAGACAATTCGTTGGATAAATCGGTAAGCGGGATTTGAAGAGGCGCGTCCATGATGCCCGAAGGCTGAACTTCGCCAGCCGAAGCCGGTATCGCCAAAGAAATGCTTTGCGCCGCTATAGAGTTGGCCTCCACTTCGCCGGATGCAGCTTCCGACTTGGCAATCTTGCCGGAACTTACCACTTGCGAATTACCGGCGGTTCCTCCCTTAGGCCAGGTACTAACCGTCGCGCCGCTCTTCGGCGCTGGAGTGGAACTGGGTTGCCGAAGTGCTCCAACCGCTGTTCGCGGGATGGCAATTCCAGACCCTGTGCCGGCCAGAGATAAATTCTCCTTACCAACCGTCAAAGCGATTTGTTTCGAATTCTCGAGCCCCGATCGCTGAGAGGGACTTTGAGAAGTTGTTGTAATTGTTGCCGAATTGCCTTGTGCGGACTCTATGGTGAGGCCTTCTGTCGAAGCGGAACTCTGATCCGCTGCGGCCCCCTCCTTGCTGGAGCATTCGAGATCGGCATTGAGAGAAGCCAGCTCCGATTGCCAACTGGACCGGAAGCTCGCCGCAGCCGGAATAAAAGAGGTCGAAGCACTGACGCCCAGTGCACCACCCCACTCGGCGCCCTGCGCTTTGCCTGCCGCATTTGTCCCGGGCAGGCTCTGGCCCGGCTCCGAATGCCCCCTCGACCCCGAATGCCCACCCGCCCCAATCTCGATCATCGCGGCAACTGTCATGGGGTGAAACGATGCAGATGCCATGCCAAAGAGCGCGGGAGAGGGTTAGAACACTGTCAGGAATGGGATGTTCGCTCCCGTTTCAGGAAACCAACTCCCGTCTTTCTAAACTTTCCCTCAGGTTTTGCCTGCACTGATTCGGCTCCTGCGCTTCCGTCTGAAGAAGTTGTCTCGGACGGTTCCTCGCCGGTGCCTGCTTGGTGCTTCTTGTTGCCGAACCAATCGTCGAGCGTCTGTTGTCCTCGCCGGCCTCTATCGACGGCATCCCGGGCCTCGGTCTCCCGGATCAGCGTCTCAGTCTGGCGCCGTTCAATTCTGCGAGCCAGAAACTCCTGCCGCAGTGCGACCACATCGAGTTCCGCATCTGTGATCCTCGGCTTCAGCACTTCCGCTTTACGGCCTGCCGCGCGCGTCTCCTCAATTCCGGCCAGACGGTCTTCTAGCTCTCCGCTGTGAGCGCTGGCCCCCACCAATCGCCGGCCGCCTCGAGCTCGCACCACAGTTGTCTGCAGTGCATTCTCGAGTTGATTGAGATCTCCGAGCGCCGACTCCAGCGCCAGTCTTCCCTGTTCTTCTTCGAGATTCCGTATATGGAGCAGGCGTCGCAGCGAGCGCGAAACTGGCATAGCCTCATACCTCCGCTGCCAATGCCGTCAACCTGTGCACGCAATCGGCAAAGCGCACCCGCTCGTGCGAGTCCTGGGTCATGAAGGCGCGCATCGCTTCCCGGGCGCGCAATGCGCGGTCAAGTTCCAAATCCGAGCCGGGTTTATAGGCTCCTATGCGTACCAGATCCTCCGAGCGCGCATAGACAGCCATCAACCGCCGCAGCAGCAAGGCATGCTCCTTGTGCTCAGGCTGAGCGACAGCCGGCATCAGCCTGCTGATCGAGTCCAGCACCTGGACCGGCGGGTACCAGCCCTCGGCCGCCAGATCGCGCGAGAGCACAACGTGGCCATCCAGCAGCGACCGCACCGCGTCCACCAGCGGGTCCTGCTGATCGTCGCCCTCCATCAGCACGGTATAAAACGCGGTGATCGAGCCCACTCTAAACTGGCCCGCTCGTTCCACAATGCGAGCCAGGCGGCTGAAAACCGAAGGCGTGTACCCTTTCGCCGTAGGGGGCTCGCCGGCCGCCAGTCCGATCTCCCGCGCGGCCATAGCAAAGCGAGTCAGCGAATCCACAACCAGCAGCACATTCTTTCCCTGCGCGGCAAAATATTCGGCAACCGTCGTCGCGGCCAGGGCCGCCCGCATGCGCATCAGCGGCGACTGATCGGAAGTCGATACCACCACCACCGACCGCGCTCGTCCCTCGTTGCCCAACGACTCCTCAAGAAACTCGCCCACCTCGCGGCCACGCTCGCCCACCAGTCCCACCACCGTCACATCGGCCTCGGTATTGCGCGTCATCATGCCGATCAACGTGCTTTTACCCACTCCCGATCCGCCGAATATGCCAACCCTCTGTCCCCGGCCCACGGTCAGCAGTGCGTCAATCACGCGGATACCCGTGCCCAGCGGCGTGCGAATTGGGCTCCGATCCATAGGCGATCGCGCCGTTCCTTCGATACTAAGCGTGTGCGTAAAATCCGGGGCCCTTCGCTCATCGATCGGCTCCCCCCGCGCATCGAGCACCCGGCCCATCAGCGCCGCGCCCACTCCGATCTCAGGATGAATGCCCAGCGCCGCCACCGGGTCGCCGTAGCGAATTCCCTCCGTCGTCCCCACCGGCATCGAAAGAACATTGGAACCGCGAAATCCAATCACCTCGGCAAGATGCGAATTGCCGAACCGGTCCTTGATCTCGCAGCACTCGCCCACTGAGGCCAACGGGCCCGCCGACTCGATGGTCTGCCCCACCGACTCCAGCACCTGCCCACGCCAGCGCCAGGGCTGGCCGCGCTCCAACCGCATAAAATAACGATCCAAAAGTTGTGCTTGCGCACTCATCAACGACACGTCTCCCTGGCTGCGCCCAGGGCCTCGTCCGCCTTGACCGCTTGTTCGGCGACGCGTCCACCCGCGCGGTCAAAGAAGCCCTTCTCAATCTCTCCCAGTTGGGCGCGAATCCCCAGGTCCACCGATCCCAGTTCCGCCTCAATCTTGCAGTCGCCCAGCCGCATCCCTTCGCCACCAACCACAGCAGGCTTCAGCGCCAAATTGGGCAGCAATGCGATCGCCTCCGTCCACAAATCGAGTTCAGCCTGGGGCACACGCAGTCGCACCCGGGTCGAATCGGAAAGCTGTCCCAGAGCCACTCGCACCGCACCCGTCAGCAGCAGCGGGTCCATCTGAGCCTCACGGCGCAGAATGCGGGCCGCCACTGCCAGCGCAAGCTTCACCACCTCATGCTCCACTTTCGACAGATACCGGTCGCGCTCGTGGGCAATATTCTCCACCAACTCTGCCGCATAGCGCACATGCCGCGCCTCGGCGCTCGCTTGTGCCGCAGCCTGCGCCTCGCGTTCGATTTGGCGCCCCTCCTGCCTGCCCCTCTCTCGCCCAGCATCATATCCCCTGCGATTCTCTTCACTCAGCCGCACATCGAGCTCGCCGCGTTGCGCAGCCGCCTCTGCACTTGGAATCACAGCTCCCCGCAACTCCTCATCTGAATTGGAACCGTTCGCAATCTCCACCGTGCTCCAGAGCTCGGAAACCGGCATCACAATCGCATGCGGATCAGCCGGGTACTCGAATGCCTTCACCCGCCCCATCGCGTCGTTTCCGTTTGCCGATCCCGTCTGTTGCAAAGAAATCTCCTAAGAAGCAGTGGTCAGTGATTAGAGATTAGTTGCTAGGTTTAAGGGTCAGTTTTGATGCATCAGTTTCTAGGGTCTTGTTTTTACTGACCACTAAGCACTGTTCACTAACCACTGTTTCACGCCAGCATCTCATCCCCGGTCTCCAACTTGAGCACCACCTTGCCCTCAGCCTCCAATCGCCGGGCCTGGTTGAGGATCTCCTGCTGTGCCTGCGCCACTTCGCGCGAGCGAACCGGGCCCAGCACCTCCATGTCTTCCTTTAGCATCTCCACGGCTCTCGAACTCATCGACTTGAAAATCTGGGCGCGCAATTCCTCGTTGGCTCCGCGCAGGGCAAGTGCGAGCTGCCGCTTATCCACCCCGGAGACGATCTCGCGGATGGTGGCTGCCGGCACGGTGATCAGGTCCTCAAAGGTGAACATCAGGTTGCGAATTGACAGCGCCAGTTCCGGCTGGCCGTCCTCAATGGTTTCAAGAATCCTTTTTGACTCCTCGGCGTTGAGCCGGTTCAGTAGGTCGGCCACTGCCCTGAAGCCCGAATAGCTCTTGCGCCCGGTGTCGCCCACGCTCTCCAGCCTCCGATGCAGAATATGAGCTACCTTCTGCGCCATCTCCGGCGAAAACTGCCGCATCTCCGCCAGTCGCTGCACGGAGACCACCTTGTGGTCCTCGCTCAGGTTGTCCAACACCATCGAGGCTCGCTTCGGGTCCAGGTGGGCTAACACCAGCGCGATGGTCTGCGGATGTTCGCTATCGAGCAGTTTGCCCAGCTGCTGGGGATCGGTGCGCTGCAGCTTGGCCAGATTGCCGTGGGCCTCCTCCTGCGAACGGCGCACCAGCATCAGCAGGTCGTCGGCGCGCTGTTTGCCGAAGGTATCGATCAACAGGCGGCTGGCGTAGTCCAGGCCCCCGTGAATCATGAAGTTCTGCGTCTCCAGAAGCTGCCAGAACTCCTCCAGAATCTCCGCCGAAAGCTCGGGCGTAATGCCGCGCAGATCGGCAAGTTCCTCGGTAAGCCGTTGCACGTCTACTTCCGGCAGAGCGCGAAGAATCTCTTTGGCCAGCTCCTCGCCCACGGCTACCAGCAGCACCGCAGCCTTGCGAATGCCGGAGAGCTGCGCCGATTGGCGGTGCCGTACTGCCCCACTCTCATGCTCCTGCTCGGCCAAGATCCCGTTCCTTTCCTTGAATGCCTGTTTCTCTCACTTGCCCCCGCGTGCGTTTGCCGAATCGGATCGCCGAGCAGGCTAGTCGGAGTGAATCCAGCTCTGCAACAGGCGCGAGCTCTGCGTCGGTTCGCGCTTGAGGTGATCGGAGACCTCCTCGAAGATTTGCTGTGCCTTCACCCGCTCCGGATCAACCTCAGTCGGCTCTGGAGGCTTCAATGCTATGGACGCAACAGCCGTGCGGCCGGGCAACTCTTTTGGTGCTCCCTTAGCTGCCTTAGACGAGGAACCCGCGTAGCGCAGGGCCGGGCGCACTCCGAAGGCCACCACCAGCAGCAGGCCTGCCAGCAGAGCTGCATACTTTACCAGCAGCGGCGAACTCTCTGCCGTTTTCAGCACTTGGCTCGGCAAAGATTCCGCCTGAACGGAACGATTCTCGTCGAAGGCCAGATCCTGAACCGTGAGCAGATCGCCGCGCGCCGGGTTATATCCCACCGCCGCCTGGGCCAGCGCGGTCAGGTCGCTGAGCTCGCCAGCCGTGCGGGGTTTCCATTCCGCAGCCTTACCTTTGACGGCGGCCTGCGCCATGCGGTCGTTTACCACGATCGCCGCCGTCATCCGCCGCACCTGCCCAGGATTTTCGATCACGTGGCGCACCGTCTTTGAGGCGCCATAGGTTCCCGATTCCGTCTTGGCCGATTGGGGCGCCGTGCTCTGCTGCGGGTAGACCGGTAGCGTCTGAGAATTGGGCGCATTCGAAGCCGCCCCGGGAACTCCAGCGGCGATCGGCTGGCCTCCTGCCGTCTGCTCGCTGCGCTGCATGGACAGGGTGACCGTCTGCTCCGGGTCATAACTTTCCTGCGTCTCTTCGGTGGCCGCGGGATCGTAGTCGAGAGTCACTGAGGCGCGCACGTTGCCCGCTCCGGTCACAGGCTCCAATGTGGCAATTAGCTTTTCTTCCAAAATCTGCTCCGCGTTCAGCCGCGCGGCCTCTGCCGTCTTCGGCCCCAGGGGCAGATGGCCCGCCGCATCCACCAGCACCACGCGCTCTGGAGTCAGCCCGTCCACAGCCGATGCCACTAAATTTCGAATCGCTTCGGGCTCGCCGTCGGCCAGCGAGCGATGGCGCAGCTTGATCACCACCGAAGCCTTGGCCGGGCGTTCCTGGTCGCGAAAAAGCGAGTCATGAGGCATCACCAGGTGAACCCGCGCTGACTCGACGTCGGTAAGCGTTCCAACCGTATGCTCCAGTTCGCCTTCAAGAGCCCGTTGATAATTTACCTGCTCGTCAAACTCTGAGCCCACCCAGTTGGGCTTGTCGAAGATCTCAAATCCCATTCGCCCGCTCTTGACGCCGCCTTTTGCGGCGGTAACGAGCCGCGCCTTGTCCAACTGCGCGGCCGGAACCTCGATCCCTGACCCGTTGGCGGTGGGCTGATAGGAGATTTGCGCCTGCGCCAGAACCTGGCCGGTCTGGCGCGCATCCTCAGGATCAAGATCGGCGTAGAGAGTGCGCCAGTCTGTGCGCAACCCGTACCATAAAAGGCCTCCGACAAGCGCCACCAGCAGCGCCGCCGCGGCCAGCGCCCAGCCCCGCTGAGCCGGCTGCATTCCCGCCCAGCGAACCTGCCCCGTGCCCCAAAGCCCGGCCAACCGGTCAGCCAATTGCGGCTGCCCGACCCCTACCGGTGCGCTCTTCTCCAACTGTGTTCCGGCGGCCATGGTCTCTCTTAGTGGTCAGCGGTCAGTGGTTAGTGGTTAGTAAAAGTCGCTGAGGCTACGGCCTAATCACTAACCACTGACCACTAGCCACTGCTCTTAAAACTGCATTCCAATCACCGACTGGTAGGCCTGGACCGCCTTATTGCGCACCGCCAGCGCCATCTCGAAGGCCATGCTTGCCTTTTGAGTAGCGATCATGGCCTGATGTACATCCACGCCGGAGCCGGTCATCAAAGCGGTTACGGCGGCGTGTGCCTCGGACTCCAACTGGTTCACCTGGCCCACCGCATCGGTCAACAGATCGGCAAACGGCTGCGCCCCGGCGGCTGAATCACCGCCCGGCGCTGCGTTCGTCTGCGCGCCCAGGCCGGTGAGGCCCGGCGGCGGCGGCGCTCCTGCGGTCATAGCATTGATTGCGCTCAACATCGTCTCTCCCTGCTCCTCCAACCGGCTATTTCAGTCCTTCGCGTCCGCTCCCTGCCACTGATCCAAACCGCGGCGCGTCTACGACTTGACAATCTCCAGGGCCGACGTGATCATGCCCTTCTCGGCCTGTACGGCGGAACTGTTCAGACCATATGCACGTGTTGCCCCCATCAGGTCCACCATCTCTGTGAGGGGATTAATGTCCGGATAGGAGACATATCCGTCCGGTCCCGCATCCGGATGGCCGGGGTCGTAACGCTTGAGCGGAGGCGATGGATCCTCGACCACCCCCGCGATATGAACGCCCGGCGCAATCGATCCGGAGTTATTCAGTGAACCAGGCAAATTAAGCGGAAGCAGCGGAGGCAAAGCCGCCGGCGTTAGAGTTCCCTCTGGCGAATTTCCAGGCGCAAGGCTTCCCGATGCCGCATCCAGCGCGCTCGAAAACTCCGGATCGCCGGCGTTGGCGGCAAAAACCACATGCTGCCGCCCGTAAGCGCCGCCTGAAGCAGTTCGCGTAGTCTCGGCGTTGGCCATATTGGCCGCCACTACCTCGGCGCGCATCCGCTCAGCTTGCATGGCGCTGCCCGAGGTCTCCATCATGGCGAAGAGATTCATCCTGCTGCCTCCATTCCCAATAGGGTCTGCTCACGCTACTGAGGCGGCGGCGTTGCGAGCGAAAGTCCGGCCAAACGAAGCCGAACCCGAGGGCTGTGGCGGGTCCACCGTCGAGGGCGAGAATGAAGTATGGCCGGACTTTCGCCGCAACCCGAAGGGACGGGGCCAATTTCCCCCATTTCTTCGTCAATCGTCGCTAGCAGACACCCAGTATGCGTCGCTCCTCATTTCTCGAACTGGTGAAAATTGGCTCCCGTCGCCACCGCCTTAGTAGCGTGAGCAGACCCAATAACTCCTGCACGTTCCGTTCCAGGCTACTTGCTATCGGAATGAATGGCGTCCAAGACGCGCTGGTACTCCTGGCGCAGCAGCGCCACGCCGGCCTTGAACTTCAACTGTGCCTCTGCCAGGTTCAGGCCTTCGCGATCCATCGAGACGTTATTGCCGTCAGGCCGGGTAATCAGTCCATCCACAGCCTTCACCCGCACTGGCCGCGCCGCCTCGCCCTTCTCCACCCCCGAGATCGCCCGCCGCATCTCAGCTTCAAAGTCCATGCCCACGGTCGTGTAGCCGGGGGTGTCGATGTTGGCCATATTGGCCGCAGTCAACTTAGCTTCGCTGGTAGCCAAATCAAGGTAACGCGCGATTTGGTCGCTAAGCTGGGTTTCAACCTGAATCTCCATGCCCAATCCTTCCTTCAGCTCACCAGCAGCCCGAAGTCGAGCTCCTGTTCGGTCAGCACCGGCTCCTCGCCGGAGAGAATGGAGCCGCGTTCCAAAATGTGTTCGAGCTCGCGGACGTTGCCCGGCCAGTCGTGCAGGGCCAGCCTGGCCATCGCTTTCTTATCCACGCGCTTGACCGGCTGCTCGCGGCCCAGCCTTTGCATGAAGTGCTCCACCAGCAGCGGCAGATCCTGGGCATGCTCTGCCAAAGATGGAGTGCGGATCAAAAAAACCGCTAGACGATAGTAGAGATCGGCGCGAAATCTGCCTGACTTGGTGTGCTCTGCCAGCGGCCGGTGAGTGGCCGCGACGATGCGCACGTCCACCTTGACGGTTTCGTTGTCGCCCACCCGCTGCAACTCCCCACTCTCCACAAACCGCAGCAGCTTCGATTGCAGCCCCAGCGGCATCTCGCCGATCTCGTCCAGGAATAAGGTTCCTCCGTCGGCGGACTCGATGCGCCCAACGCGCCCCTTCACCGCGCCGGTAAAGGCGCCGCGGGTGTGACCGAAGAGCTCTGCTTCAAGCAGTTCTTCAGGAATAGCCGCGCAGTTGATGGCGACAAATGGCTTGCGGCTTCGCGGGGAGAGGCGGTGCAGTGCCTCAGCCACAATTTCCTTGCCTGAGCCGGTGGGCCCTTCAATCAGCACCGTGGTCATGCGCGGGGCCACCAGGCGAACGCGGCGGCTGATTTCGAGCATGCACGGTGCATCGCCGACGAGTTCCGGCAGCCGGCTGTTCGAGCCCGGTCCTACCCCCGGTATGGACGAATCGATCCGCTCCGCTTCCAGCGACGATGAATCGGCCTTGACCTGGGAAGAAGCTCTGGACACGGCATCCCCCGCCGTTGATGCTGCGGACGGCGGCCACGGCGCAACGTGCAAGGGTTTAGAGGACGAATTGGGCTGGTCGAGCGCGGGCGCCGTATTCCACGCCGCTGTATCGGTGTCCTGAATGCGGCGCAAGGCATAGAGCAGTTCCTGGCGATAGGGCCCGCGCGGGCTCTCCTCGGCGGATGCGCCGCCGGTGGTCACCAGATCCACCTGCGGAAAGCTGCCCCGGAAGTCCTTGAGAAATTCGGCCATTTCGAGATCGGGCAGCCAGGAGTCGACGATAATCGCCTCCGGAGGCGCGGCCTCGGCTTCGGCCCATGCTTGGGCGCCGCCCTCGGCCTCGCGCACCTGCCAGCGCAGGCCGGTAAGGATTTCGGTGAGCCGCTGGCGGAAACTGCGGTCGGCGCTGGCCACCAGTGCCGTGCGCGGCCGTATCCGGGGAGTTGCCGGCGAAAGAACGGAAATTGGAACTGGCTGCATGAATGGTCTCCTCAAAAACCCGAATGAATCGGGAAAAAAATGATTAAACTTCCTGTGCCACGCTTATTACCGCGGGATTGATCGCGGGCACTGGAAGCAGCACCGGAGCCGCCAGCGCCAGGTCGTTCTCCGCGGGCACCACGTATCCCTGCCCGCGCACGGTCCTGATCAGCCTGCCCGGGGGCGGATCCTTCAGCTTGCGGCGCAGGTAGTTCACATAGACGTCCACGATGTTGGTGGTCTGCGCCGGCTCCAGGTTCCACACCGACTCCAGCAACTCCACCCGCGAAACGCACTGGCCGCGGTTCAGCATCAGGTGCTCCAACAATGCGAATTCCTTATTGGTGAGCACAATCGACTGCCCCGCACGCCGCGCGGTATGATCCAGCCGGTCCAGTTCCAGGTCGCCGGCACGCAGCAGCAGGCGCGCCTCGCGCTTGCGGCGCAGCAGGGCACGGCAACGCGCCCTCAGTTCGTGCAGGCTGAAGGGCTTCAGCATAAGATCGTCGGCCCCGCGATCCAGGCAGCGCACCCTCGTGTCCACCTCCTGCCGCGCGGTCAGCACCAGCACCGGCAGGTCGGCGTCCAGAGCGCGAAACTCCGTGAGCACCTGCTCGCCGTCTTTCACCGGCATGTTCAGATCGAGAATGGTCAGGTCGGGCAGCTCCTGGCGAAATGCCTCCATCGCGGCTCCTCCGTCGTAGACCAGGCGAACGCGATGCCCGTCGGCCTCCAGACCACGGCTGAGAAACACTCCCAATGCCCGGTCGTCTTCGGCGATCAATAGCCTCATAATTGCCTTTCTGTCCAGCCGCGTCCTTCACTCCAACGCCCACCCGTTTCAGAAACTCTCCAATCCAGACGGCCGGCTTAGCGCTCGCTAACCGGGGTTACTCATTCACCTTCCTGCACGGTGAAGAAAAACTCAAGATTGGATTAAACAAGGAATGAGGAGAGATTCCATAATTGGAACTCGCAAAGGAAGTGTCCCAATACGGGTCATATTTTTAAACGTGGAATCTATGCGGTTTTCCGCCCCGCTCTATAAATGGCTCGACCTGATGAGATCGACTTGCGCCTAACCCAGCCTACCGCCGCGAACCCGCTCCCTGAGCGCGAAACTCCGCCTTGTGCCGGTACATTTCGGCATCGGCCCGGTCGATCAGCTCCTTCATCGTCTCCTCCGGCTGGCGCTCGGCCAATCCGAACGAAGCATCCACGGGCAGCCCGATCGGCCCTCCGGTTCCCGCTACCGTGTAGCTGCCGCAGACCCATGCCTGCAGCCGGTCGATCTGCGCGTGCGCCTCTGCCAGCGCGCAATCCAGCAGCAGAATGAACTCGTCGCCGCCCAGCCGTCCAATTACGTCCGTCGAACGGCTCGCGGAGCGCAACTCTCCGGCAAACTGCTTCAGCACCTCGTCGCCGATCAGGTGCCCATAGCGGTCATTCACTTGCTTGAACCCGTTAATGTCGATGATCGCGACGCAAAACTTCGCTCCCGCCTCGATCCGCCGCTCGATCTGATGCTCCACGCAAAGCCGGCTGCGCAATCCGGTCAGCGAATCGCTGGAGGCAAGCTTTTCAGCCTCGTCCAGCTTGGCCTGATAGTTCGAGACCTCAACACGAAGCTGATCGATGGCGGTTTTGCCTTCGGCGGCCATGCGATCAATCGAACTTTTAAGCTCCGAGGCGCTCCTCACAATCGAGGCGCGAATCATGGTCAGGTCGTCGAGCCGGGCAATCTGGTTCAGCCGGGCGGTCACCTCGTTGAGCTGTCGCGCACAGCGCTGGTCCCGCTCCCCGACCGATTCCGCCGTGCGCGCCAAAACCAGAAGCAACTCCTTCACCTCTCCGGTCCTCTTCAGGTAGTGTTTGGCCGTGCGCTCGCCCCAATCCTCCAGTTGCTGCTGAACGCTTTTGTCCGCCCCCTCCAGCACTTCACGCGTAAGGTTGCCCGCCAGTCGATCATTCAGCTTCTGCAGACCGCGCTTCAGCCCCTCGCCCAGCGCTGGGCAGGCCTCCATGCTGTACCTGCCCGTCTCCAACAGCGCCGAGCGATAGGCGGCAATGGCCACCGCCAGCAGTTCTCTAGCGTTGGGCGCAATCAGCACCTCTAGCCTTTTGGCCGCTCCTGTGGGCAGAGTATTGGTGCCGCCCTCAATCATCTCCAACGGTTCGTCGTCGACCGCATCCAGGTATCTTTTCAGCGAGATCATCTGTCCTCTGCGGAACGCTTTCCGCGCACGGTTGGCTCACGGACGGCTCACTTCCGGTTTATCGACAGATTCTCGGTTTTTCATTAGCCCGGCAATGAATGGCTACGCATGGGAATGCTCAAAGGAATGCACAGGCGCTAATGAGCTCACCGCTATTTTGTTGGAACTGTCCCGCCCACAATGCCCATTCCCGCATAGGGGTTCACAACCCATTCGTTCATCGGATGCTGTTCCCTGCAGTGCAGGCACATCGTCGTGTCGTACTGAACCCCGCAGCCGGGGCATTTTGCCCGGGTTTCAAATGTATCGAAAAGTTGCCCGCAATGCCCGCATTTCCATCTAGCTCCCACCGGCGGCGCCATCCGGCAGCTTGGGCAGGCAAATCCCTCGCGGCGCGGTATTTTCTCTTGTCGTAAAAGCACCTGCGCGTGCCGCAATCCGTTCCAGCAAACCAGCAACAGATAAATCGAGATCGCGATCAACCACGGGTAATGTATCAAAAAGGCGAAGCCGATAAAGCCTGCGATGCCCAGAAAGCCGAGAATTGTAGCAATCATCAAGCTCCGCCCGCGACCAAATACGAACCAGAGCAGCGAACGAAGAATCTGGCCGCCGTCCAACGGATAGATCGGCAGCAGGTTGAAAACCAGCAACGACAAATTGATATAGAAAACCGCTCGCAGGAAGTTATAAGGATCGTGCATGGTTTGAGCCCATCCTTGCGCCCGGCTCACCCTAACCGCTGCGAGCAGCAGCGGGAAAAGCGCTACGTTCACCAACGGTCCCGCCGCGATGCTCCACAGCATAGCGCCCGGCCGTTGCGGCGGATTCACATACGCCACGCCCCCGAAGGGCCACAGCAGAATCTGATCTGCCGTCCCACCCACTTGCCGGCAAGCCAGCGCGTGCCCAAACTCGTGCATCAGCACAATCGAAAACAGCGCCAGATACTCCAATATGTTCCAGGTGATCGAGGTGTAGTACCTCCTGTGGCTCTCAATTTCATATGCAGCCACCAAGAACCAGGACCAATGCAGAAATAAATCCACACCTGCGAATCGAAAAAGATGGATAGAGCCTTGACGTGTATTCGGCATGAGGTTAGTTTTCCTTATCCGGATTCTACTGGCTCCCCTTGATCTGGTCCAATGTGAATGATCCGGTCCAACGACAATACTCCGGTTCAATGTTATTAATAAGGTTCATTACGATAGCACCATCACAAAACTGTCATTCTGAGTTCAGCGCAGCGGAGTCGAAGGACCTGCTTTTGCTTTGTTGCACTATGATGGCAGTATTCCAGTCAACAGTTTTGATCTCGTGTGGTCAAACCAGAACAGCCTTTGGAGGTTTCCAGATGAACGAAGAAGAACGCTGTTCGAAGCTGGCCGTCCTGGCCCACTGCAAAGCCAGTGCGGAAAAAGCCTACGACGATATGTACGAAGCGCATTCCTTCCGCGACGCCAATTACTGCTACCGCGACGCCAAGGACTACTTCTACGCTGCCATCGGCCACGCCAACGAACTCGGCATGCCCGAAGAAGCCGAAGCTCTCGAAAAGCGCCTGCAACACGTAAAGTCCGTCTTCCGCAACCAGTTTGTCCAGTGACCGAAAAAAAGACGAAAAAAAGCTTGACACGGTTCGCTTTTTATTCGCTATAATGCTCCCCATGGCTGTTACTCGTAGACAAAAAGAGATTCTCGACTTCCTCGAGTCGTTTGTGGCCCGCAACGGTTACTCCCCCTCCTTCGAGGAGATCGCCCGCGGCATGGAGCTGAAAAGCCTGGCCACCGTGCACAAGCACATCACCAACCTTGAAAAGAAGGGCATGCTTGACCGCGTGCATAACCGCAGTCGCTCCATCGATGTGCTTCCTCCCGGCGCCCGTACCCGATCAAGCGAAAAGCTGCCCCTGGTCGGCCGCATCGCCGCCGGTCAGCCGGTCGAGGCATGCGAGACGGCGGAGACAATTTCCTTGCACGATGTGGTCGGCAACCGCGACGTCTTTGCCCTCGAAGTCCGGGGCGACTCCATGCGCGACGAGCACATCATCAACGGCGACTACGTTCTGGTGGAGCGCGCCCGCACCGCCCACCAGGGAGAAATCGTCGTAGCCCTGGTGCGCGGCGCGGAGACCACGCTCAAGCGCTTCTATACCGAGGGCAACGTGGTCCGCCTGCAGCCGGCCAATCTGGAGATGGAGCCCATCTACGTTCCCGCCGCGCATGTGGCCATTCAGGGCCGCGTGCTGGGCGTGCTGCGCAAATACCGGTAATCGTTAGAAGAGGCTTAGCTTGTTCGGTAAAATTCAGGCCCGCGCAATCGAGCGCTTCTTTGCACAGCTCTGCCTGTTTCTCCTCGCTGCCGGCTACTCGCCGCTTGGAGCTCAAACCCCGCCCACGCTGGTGCTGATGCACTCGCACATGGGCATTCGCATCGAGTACGATATCGGCGCCCAGCGCCTGAATCTCTGGATCTCACCGTCGCCCACAAGTTCGATCGATTATCATGACCGCAATTTTTCTAATCGCGACGACCACACCAGCCTCTTTGATAGCATCAGCTTTCCTTCGCTCAAGCTTGAAGACTTCCTCGGCTGCGACTACGATGCCTTCCACTCCGTCCTCCACTTCAAAAACCAGACGCTTCATCTGGCATCGCTCTACGACCGTCCGGTGGTCCTCCTCTGGTTTGAAAAGCCCGGGCAGGTGGATATTAAAACCGACAAATCGAGCCGCATCCTGGAACAATCTCCGAGCATCTTCAGCGTCCAGCAAACCGATCGAGGCAAAGACCTGGCCTTCGTAGCCGCCATCGCTCCCGGCGCGGGTGCATTTACCCATCAGCTCGTCCTCGATGAAGGCCGCAGCACCTACGCCCGTGCCGATCTTCAAGCCGGCCAGCCCCTTTTCTTTGCCGGAGGCCTGTCCACTGAGAACCTTCCCGTCCTTGCACAGCCGCTTTCCGCTCAGCCGCTCGATAAAATTCTCAGCGGCAATGAAGCGCTCATCGCAGAGGCCCTGAGCCACGGCAATCTCCGCCTGCGCAACCTGCCTGAGTTGCAGAAGCTCATCGATATAAACAAGCGCTTCCTGCTCTCCATGCAGGACCCTGAGGGAGCCCAGCGCGATACCGCCAAATCCATCTATTACCTCATCTGGGTCCGTAACGGCGGCATGACCTACCCACCGCTTGCCGCTGCCGGTTGGGTCGATCCGCTCCGCCGCTGGAATCGATTCGAGCTCGCCAATCCCACAGTCATTGAGAATGAAGAACCCCGCGGCCGCATGTTCGGCCAACTGGTCAATGGAAAGATCAACAAGTGGGAAGAAGATGGAACCTACTACGCCATACTCTCCGCCTTCTCTTATTGGACCCAGACCGGAGATCAATCCTACCTCAGCGGCGAAAACCTGGCGCTGCTTGAGGATTCCATGGACTGGGTGGAGCGCCGTTGCTTCGATCCTTCAAAAGGGCTCTTCGGGCGCTACTACCACTCCGAATCACCGCTCTACGCATCGCGCGATTACGGCTGGGATAATGCCGTGGGCGTGCCTGGCCAGCAGTGGCCGATCGCTTATCACGGGGAAACCATCCGCCGTTCCTACGACCTCTATATCAATCTGCTCTCCTACTCTTCCTATCTCATGCTGAGCGCGGCTGAGCAGGGCGGGAAAGCTGAAACCTATCGCCGCAAGGCCGAAGCACTCGCCGCCAAGATGCAGCCCTGGCTCGACGAAAAGCATGATGGATTGCCCGCCTTCGGAACCCTTATCTCCAAAGACAATCGCCCCATTCCCGCCGGCCCTTATGGCCAAGTCGATCCCAGGGATGTTGCCGATTACGAGTGGGCTCTGTCGCTCCCTCCATTTACGCCGCGTCCTTGGGAGACGGATCAAATTCACACGGCGTTGCTCAGGCACATGCAAGCCAATCCCGGCGGATACTATCTGGCCGCCTACTTCTCCATTCTCACCTCGCTCGATACCGACGTTACCGACGAGCGCGGGATCATGAACCTGATCGACTATGCGTCGACGCAGAGCTACCCCGCCGGCAAGTATCTCCCAATGCCTTACGCGATGAAGGAGATGTCGGACGCTATCGACGGCGATCATTACCACGACATCCGCCCTGAAACCTTCACATCGGGTCCCTGGTACGGAACCATGGCGGCCTTTGGCGTACGCAAACTCCCCTTCGGTATCGCCGTCCGCCCCACGCGTTATCTTGACCGGATCGAAAAATACGAGTACCAGGGTTCGCTGATCGATATAAGTTTCGAAGGAGTTGGTCCCTTGGAGTCCGTCACGGTGAACGGGCAAATCCTGCTCAATACTCTCCAGATTCCTGAAAATGCGTTGCATCATGGCGAGAACACTCTGCGGGTGCGAATGGGAACGCCCACCACTTCAGAGCCGCTTCTCGTCTCCTCCACCGTTCGTCTGCTAGCGGTCACACGCACGCGAAAGATCGTCACCTACAAGCTCGAAACCTACGGCAAGAATCTATTGATCTTCCGCAATCTTTCTTCGCCTCCAAGAATCCTCGGCCCCGACGGCAAACCAGTGCGCTACGAACGGCACGATCAGGATGGCCGCACATATATGGAATTCGAGGGCAGAGGAGCCATGCAGGCGGTTCTCTAATTCCTGCCGCAGACAAGAAAGAAGGCCCGGCGCATTCGCCGGGCCTATTCCTTATTTCCTGTCCCTCACACTTACGCCAACACGCGATTGACCTTCTCTTCAATCACATCCTGTGCCACATAGCCCACAATCTGGTCTGCAACCTTCCCGCCCTTGAAAAACAGCAGCGCCGGAATGCCGCGGATGCCGTAGCGAGACGGGGTCGCCCCGTTTTGGTCCACATTCACCTTGACCACCTTCAGCTTGCCCGCAAATTTGCCAGCTATCGCGTCCACGTTGCCCGCGATCGCCTTGCAGGGACCACACCACGTTGCCCAGAAATCCACCAGTACAGGCTGCTCGCTCTTGAGCACCTCCTGGTCGAACGTTGCATCGCTAACTTCTGTAACTCCCACACCCACTCCAGCCATGATCCTCCTTACGTTCTACGAACTCTACAATTTTACGCGTAAGCGTTCTCTCATGAGATGCGGCTCCCTGTTCAAAAGTCGCAAATCAAGCCTGATCCGTAAACAGCAATTCGAACGAACTCCCAGCACTCAACTCCGGCGCGTTTCAATTGCTTGACTCGCCCCCTCCGGCAGAAAGCGGCAAATCGCCAACTCCGGCTCTCGAAAACCTTCGAGCGCTCTCCGAACAGCCGCCGAAGCCTCATCCACGCTCTCCTCACTCTCCACAACCACCAGCACCGAAGGCCCTGCGCCGCTTAAGGCCACTCCCAGAATCCCATGCTCCCCAGCCAGTTGCAGCAGCGGCGGAAGCAGGGGGCAAATCGCAGCGCGGTAGGGCTGGTGAATGCGGTCCTGCATGGCAATTCGCAGCAGGTCGCCTCGACCCTGCGCAAAGGCCAGCCCAAGCAGCACCGCCGCCTGAATATTAGCTACAGCGTCGGCGCGCGTGTAACTTGCGGGCAGCGCCGCGCGAGCATGGTTGGTCGACAAAGGCTCCGACGGCACCACCACGATAGCCCTCCACTCAGCCGGGGGAATCACTCGAGCCACATGCACGGTCCTGCCCTCGCAGTCGGCCGTCACAAACCCGCCCAGCCAGCACGCCGCGGCATTATCTGGGTGGCCCTCCAGCAGGTTCGCCTCTTCGATGATTTGTTCGTCGCTCCATTCAAGCCGCCCAAAGTGTACCGCCAGTGCGATCGCCGCCAGCCGCCCGGCCGCCGACGACCCGCATCCCTTCCCCAGCGGAATGCTGTTCTTCATACGCAAATCCAGCGGCACAACCGTCCGTCCGTTTCTCCCAAGCAGTTCCTTATAAGTCTCCAGAACAAGGTTGTCTTCAATCCGCGAGCAGCGCTCCCGGTCTCGTCCCGTCGCCGCAATCGAAAACTCCTCTGCCGCCTCAGCCTCGATCTCCAGATAAAGATCCAGAGCCACAGCCACAGCGTCGAAGCCGGGGCCTAGATTGGCCGAGGTAGCGGGCAGCCGCAACCGAAGAATTTGAGCGTTGGAGCTATCAGCGCCTTTCATTCCGCTCTTTCCTTCATCGCCGTCATCACCGCTGCCCGCGTGGCCTCCACCTTCACCGCATCCCGCCGCAGCCCGTCGATCTTCGCCTCCAGCCCAACCTTCTCCTCGTCGTTCAGCAGTGTTCCGCGATGGAAATCGATCGTATAATCGGCATCCTTGAGCATGTGGCCGGTCAGCACCAGAACCACCGTCTCTCTCGAACCAATCTTTCCCTGCGAACGCAGCTTCTTCAGCCCGGCGAGCGTCACAGCGGAGGCCGGCTCGCAGCCCAGTCCCTCTGCCCCAATCTCAGCCTTGGCCATTGCGATCTCCGCCTCCGTCACATCCAGGCACCATCCGCCCGTCTCCTGAATCGCCCGCGCAGCCTTTCTCCACGAAGCCGGATTCCCGATGCGAATCGCGGTAGCCCGCGTATGCGCCTCCACCGGCTCAATCGACGCGCCCTTGGTCTCAGCCAAACTCCGCACCAGCGGATTAGCCCCCGCCGCCTGAATCACTGAGATCTTCGGCATCCGCGCCACCAGTCCCAGTTCCATCATCTCGCGGAACCCCTTGCCTAGCGCCGAACTATTTCCCAGGTTGCCGCCGGGAACAATCAGATGGTCGGGCACATTCCAGTCAAACGCCTCCGCAATCTCAAAGGCCGGAGTCTTCTGGCCCTCCAGCCGGTAAGGATTAATTGAATTAAGCAGGTAAATCGGCGCTTCCTTCACAATCTCTATCAGCAGCTGTAAACAGCCGTCGAAATCAGCCTTGATCTGGCAGGTCACAGCGCCATAATCCATCGCCTGTGACAGCTTCCCCCATGCAATCTTCCCGTCCGGAATCAACACCAGGCTGCGCAATCCAGCCCGCGCTGCATAAGCAGCCATCGCAGCCGAAGTGTTGCCGGTCGACGCACAGGCCACCCACTCAAACCCGCGCTCCTTGGCCACGCTCAGCGCCGCTGTCATCCCCGTATCCTTGAACGACCCGGTCGGATTCATCCCCTGGTGCTTGGCGTAAAGCTGGTCGATTCCCAAAGCTTTCGAAGAGCGAATCAGCCGATAAAGCGGCGTATTCCCCTCGCGCAACGAAACCGCGTTTCCAAAGCTGTCCAGAATCGGCAGCAGCTCGCGAAATCTCCACACGCCTGAGTGATCCAGCTCCTCTGAAGAACAGCGCCGCTCACGCCACAGCCACTTCAGAGCTCCCGGATTCGGCCTGTCAGGCCCCCGCCGCTCACTCCAGCCGGGGTATTCCACTTCAAACAGGTCGCCGCAAACAGCGCAGCGAAAGTCCGGTTGAGCTTCCGCCCCGGATATCCGCGCCCCGCATCCAAAACAGCGCAATTGATGTAAATTGTCACTCATACCTGAAGATAGGTTACCAGCCAGCGCCAGTTCTTGCCGCACGGCTCGCTACGCCCAGCTCCGCTCCAACCTGCCAACTTACAATCGCTCTGACGTGGAGCTAACTCGCCACGCTTGACTCCGCGTTTTCAATACAATCGTGCAGCAAGGCACTGCGATACCGATCGAATTCGGAATCTCCCGCTGCCGGCAAACGCTGAGCCAGCAGATTCCCCTTGTTCCACGCCTCGCGTGCTTCCTCTTTGCGGCCTTCAACCCAAGAGAGAGCGCTCTGAGCCAACCAGTAATCCACGCCGAAGTGTGTAGGCTTTTTGGCTTCCATGCGCGTCCACCATAAGCGTGCCCCAACAGCATCGCGACGCAAAAAAGCAACCCGATAAACAAAAGCCATACACAGTTCTGCGGGGAGGTCCAAGGCGGATTCTTGTTGAATTCGCTCCGCTTCGGCGACGGCGTCTGCCGCCTGACGAATCATGCGATGGTCCATAAAATATGACGAAGCGAAAAGTCGCAACAACAACGCCTGCATCCCCTGTGTGAAGGAGATTTCCGCCCGCTGGATTGCGTTGATGTCATAATCCCGAGGACGCAGAGGCGTCACCACCGTCGAACCAACCAGATTGAACACCCGGTAAAGATCGGCCAGCGGACCACCCTGGAGAAGTTGGTAAATCCTTCCTCCATCGGAGTAGGACGCTTCGGATTGCATGGGAATCAAGTTGGAGGCAAACACGATCAGGCTTATCGTGGAAAAGTAAGCGAGAACCCCCCAGAACTGCACATAAGGTTGCCCTTTGGCGATGAGTGCGGCGTATAGTGCGATCAAGCCAGTCAGAAGATTGACCATTGGCCCGGCCGCAATCATGCAAATTTGGCTCGATTGGCTTTGGTGTGGATCCGTCGGCACTAATGCTGTTGCGCCGCCAGCGGATAGAAACTTCGCCGGGAGAAATTGGAATTTCCATCGGCCATCGCGAATTCGCCATTGGAACGGACCGGCAATAAACGCGCGAACCTTCATCCCAAATGCGCTGCCCACAACGGCGTGTCCAAGCTCATGTACGACCGTTACAACCAGCAGAATAACTATGAGTTGGAGCAATCCAACATACACCCTCGGAAGTTGTTGCGCCCGTCCCCAGCGATGCCATAGAAAAATTGCCGCAAAGTACCCAGCTATTCCGATCACCCCCGCCAACGCATCGAGCAGACGGCTGGTTCCATCTCCAGCAATCCGTGGCGGCTTCGCAGGCTCTATCGGGGCCCGCCCAATTGAATCATGTGGTACAAAAGCAACTAGACCGGAAATTCCCAGAGCCAACACAACGCCGATCGGGATCAAGAATCCAATCCATGATCCAGCCGGAGCATAAAAAAACGCATAATAAGTCACGGTAGAAAACGGAAAGACCAGAAGGAGAATCGCCAGACTTGCGGCAATCGCCCACCCCCTGCCAGAAGGTTTCGCAGTCTTGACTGTCCACCACGCCATTCCATAAAGAAATGCCAATACGACAGGCGTTACACGAAGAATGATGATGAGGACATGCAAGAACATCGAGAGAAGCAAGTCCGATTGGGCTGGGCTTCGAGTTCCATGCGAAAGTTCATGCGGGTGAAAAGGGCGGAAAAGATGGAATAGCGAAAAGAAGGAGACCAGGAGGGAAACCATGGCGAGAAACCTGAAACACCTGCACATGGTCTTTCTAAGGTTGAGCATATTGTGGCCATACCGATCAGAGAACAAATTAGCCGGAGCTTCCCATAATGCCTTTCGGCTTCCAGACAATATACATCCAGTTAGCCATTCTGAATATTACCCATTCTGACTAATTCGTCCTGAACATTCTATAGAAATCCTAGCCGCCTTCTCGCCAACTCCGTTGCACGAACAAATTGGAAACGTCTAATGTGCCGCAATCACCAATATCGTCGCATCATCCCTGAATCGCGCTCCGCAAAAAGCAGTTACCTGTGCCAACAGCCTGCTCGTCAGATCCTTTGCGCCGAGCCTGCAGTTGGCCTTCGCAAACGCCGCAACGCTGGCTTCCTCGAACTCCCGCTCATCCGCATCTTCCGCCTCTGTAATCCCGTCAGTAAAAAGCAATAGCCGATCCCCCGCCTCCAGCTCGACCACCGAGTCCTCATAGGCCCACTCCGGGAAAACGCCCAGCACCGCGCCGCCCTGATCAAGCATCCTGCTCGATTCTCCCGATACGAGAATGGGATAAAGATGTCCAGCATTGCAGTAATGAAACGTATGCGCATCCCCATCGAGAATTCCATACAAAAAAGTTACAAACTTCCCGCGTGCGATGTTTTCGCACAAAAGCCGGTTCACTTTCCCGCAAACCGCGGCCGGGCTCTCCCCATCGCTCGCAAATGCGCGCACCGCAGCCTGCACATTGGCCATCAACAATGCCGCGGAAACTCCTTTTCCTACCACGTCGGCAATGCAGATTCCCAGCCTGTGCCCTCCCAGCCGCAGCACGTCGTAGTAATCCCCGCTCACCGTGCTGGCCGGCTGCCACGCTCCCGCAACCTCGAATCCCGAAATCTGCGGGATCTCTCTCGGCAGCAGAGACTCCTGAATCTCTCTCGCGCGCGCGAGTTCTTGTTCCTGCATCTCCAGCCTTGCGGCGCCGCTTTCTACCGATTGCTGCAATTCAACGTTGCGCTGCTCCAGTCGCTCTTTCGTGCTGTGGTAGAGAAACGACAGAATGCCGAAGACCAATGTGACCAGGAACGGAAATCTCCACTCCATTCGAAGCATGCCGACGAGAGTCAATGAAGTCGGCCGGGCAATCAACCACACAACTGTGGTCGAAATCAGGTAAATAGGGACCGTCAGTACCAGAAGAACAGGCAGAAATACCAGCAAATTGTATGGAAACTCTCTGGCAGAATAAAGAAACTCCAACCTCCCGATTGCGAATGAGAGCAGATTCCCGATGCAAAGCGTATAGACCAGAACCAGCGCCGGACTGGTCGGCTCCCCGATGGCCCAGAAGACGCCCACCAGAACCGCGGAAAGGGATACATAAATGATTTGCTGCCGAAAAAAATGCGTGAGAGCAGATAATTTCAAATTTCCACCGCCCCAGTTTCTGAATCCTGTTGAGTTATCCAATTCTAAAGCTGAGACCCGGTTCCATTGGGCAAGGTAAAATCTCTCCTGCTCGTCAAGCCGCGGTGAGTCCGCCCCACCGCAGGTGGTTAGAACCCCACCATCACAGGCTCCATCTCCAGCCGAATCCCAAATCTCGCTTCCACAGCATTGTTGATCTCAGCAGCCAGTGCAAGAATCTCCCCGCTCGTGGCGCTCCCATACCCATCGTGATCTCCAAGATTGACCAGTGCCAGCGTATGCCGCGAAGAAATCCCCGCCGCCCCCTTCGCATAGCCTTTCCTGAATCCCGCCTGCTCAATCAGCCACGCCGCCGGCACCTTCACCATCCCCGAATTCCCTGCTCCGGCCGGAAATCGCGGCGGCTCTTTCCCGCTGCATTCGGCAATCCGCCGCACCTCATCCTCGCTGACCACAGGATTTTTGAAGAAGCTGCCCGCGCTGCGGCAATCGGGATCACCCTCCACCAGCAGCATTCCCTTAGATTGGCGAATCCGCCGTACCACCGCCGCAACCTCCGCCAAACTGGGCGCCTCACCGTCCGGTCGCCCTTCCCGAACCGCCCGTTCCAGCTCCGCATAAGCCAGCGTAGGCGCGCCGCCCGGCCTTAGCCGGTAGTCCACGCGGGTCACAATGAACCGTCCCCGATCCACCGTATTGAAGCGGCTGCGCCGATAGCTGAACCCACATTCATCAGCGGCAAACTCAACAAACTTCTCCTGCTCAAGATCAAAGGCCCGCACCCGCTCAATCGCCGATGCAACTTCCCGTCCGTAAGCCCCTACATTCTGCACCGGCGTCCCGCCCACCGTTCCCGGAATTCCAGCGAGACATTCAATCCCGGCGCAACCATCCTCGACCGTCCGCTCCACAAACTGATCCCAATCCTCACCCGACGCAACTCGGTAGGTCAGGGCTTTAGCCCTGACTTCCATGCAGCCTGAATCGACCGGGGCTTTAGCCCCTGCGGTATGTTCTTGAATCGGGAAATCGCCCGCACCCCCAACCGCCTCAACCGCAACTCCGCGCAACCCCACTCGCAGCACGAGGCCCAAGAACCCAGCGTCGGAGACCAGCAGATTGCTCCCACCCCCCAGCACAAACAGCCTCACCCCGCGCTCTCGCACCCATCGGACCGCCTCTTCAATCTCGCCTTCGCTGTCCGCTTCCACAAACCAGCGCGCCGGCCCTCCAATTCCAAAGGTCGTGAACGGCGCAAGCAATCTGTTTTCTGTGATGAGCATCGGCTCCAGCCTACACTACCGGCTCAGAAGATTGTGCATCCCTCAGTTCCAGGGAATGCTCTAAAATAGATACAGGCAACTTCCCCTTGCCGGAGGCAAACATGTACCCAGAACTGATGGTAATTCCCATGCGCGAGGAATTGGTGCGCGCAGGGGTCATTGAGGCCCGCACTGCCACGGATGTTGATCTGGCGCTGGCGCAGCCGGGCACAACCCTGTTGATCGTCAACTCCATCTGCGGCTGCGCTGCGGGCAAGATGCGCCCCGGAGTGCGCTCGGCTCTCCTGAGCACCGCCAACCCGCCCGATCGCAAGATCACCGTCTTTGCCGGGCAGGATCGCGAAGCCACTGAGCGCGCCCGCAGCTACCTTGAAGGCAACCCGCCCAGCTCCCCCTCGGTAGCCATTCTGCGCGACGGCAACCTCGTCTACCTCATGCAGCGTTCCGTCATCGAACAGGCCACCGCCCAGCAGATTGCCGGCGAGCTGGTCCGTGCCTTCGACGAGTTCTGCGCCAAAGCCAACGCTTAAGAAGAGTAGCGTCGGCCTCCTGGCCGGTTGAAGCGTGGACCTCCCGGCCCACGCTCACTCTCTCAGGAGGATTGCTCTAAGCCTGCAATCGAGAGCCGCCGTCTTTCCACAGCTTTTCCCAGTTCCACATTCCCGACGTCACCTTGTTCGGCAGCCGATACCCAAGCTGATGCGCAATCATGCACACCTGTCCGCGATGGTGTGCTTCGTGCGCCACCATATAGCTGAGCATCTCCGGCCCCACCGGCCATGGCCGGGCAAAACCGTCTCTCAGAAACTTCTTAATCAGTCCCTCGCCGTCCAGAGCCTCAGCCAGCATCTCCGAGCAACCGGCAGCGCTCAGCGCCAACCCCGCTCGAACCTGCTCAGGCGTGCAGTTCATTCGATTAAGTTGAGCCGGAACCTTCAAATGCCGCGCATTCAGCCGGATCCATTTCGTGCGCACATTGTGTATATGCGTAAAGATCGCCGCAATGCTGCGCACCCCGCCGGCAGGTCTGGCGTTCCACACCGCAGGATCAAGTTCCTCAATCAGCATTTGGTTGATGCGATCGTTGGCGGCAAAGATCATAGCCGCAGCCTGCCCAGACCTACTCTCAACCTTCTGTTGACGCATGGTCGTGGCTCCCTGCTACTTGACCCGGTCTACCATAGGGCAAAAATCAACTCAAGCCGATCAATTTCAAACTCAATCCCCTTCAGCCGCCTTCTCCAGCTTCTGCACCTTGCTGTGCTTAATTGAGTAACTGAAATAAATTGCCAACCCAATCAGCAACCAACCAACCATTACCTCCCAGGTAATCCTCGGCAGCCGCGTCATCAGGTAGAACGCTGACAGGATGCCCAGAATCGGCACTGCCGGCACCAGCGGCGTTTTGAATGGCCGGTGCAGGTCGGGATGCCGCACACGCAGCACCCACACGCCCGCGCACACAATCGTGAAGGCTAGCAGAGTGCCAATATTCACCAGCTTTGAAAGTTGATCAATGGGAAGAAAGCCCGGCAGGATTGCCACTATGGCTCCCACAGCAATCGTCGAGATCCAGGGCGTGCGAAATTTGGGATGGATGGACGAAGCCCACTTGGGCAACAACCCATCTTTTGACATCGAGAAAAACACCCGCGACTGGCCCAGCAGCATTACCAGCATCACGGTTCCCAGCCCAAAGACAGCTCCAACATTCACCAGCATCTCTCCCCAGCCGATCCCGGTTACTTTAATGCCCAGCGCTACCGGAGCAGCAACGTTGAGCTCCTTATAGTTCTTCAGGCCGGTCAGAATAGTGGATACGAGGATATAAAGCACCGTGCAAATCGCCAGCGAGCCGAGAATGCCGATCGGCATATCCTTTTGCGGATTCTTCGCCTCCTGTGCGGCCGTAGATACAGCGTCAAAGCCAATGTAAGCGAAAAAGACCGACGCCGCGCCCAGCGCAATTCCATTCAATCCGAAGTGCCCATGCCCATCCGACGGCGGGATGAACGGATGCCAGTTATGCATGGCCAGCGAGGGATGGAGAAGCAGGAAGTACCCACCCAGCACAATGAAAATCCCCACAATTGTCAGCTTGACGATGACGATTGCCGTGTTCAAGTTGGCCGACTCCTTGATGCCGATCACCAGCACCGTGGTAATCAGCACAATCGCCAGAATCGCCACCAGGTTGAACAGCCCCGTCGCATGCTGCAAGCCTGCGCTCGATGCCTCCATGGGAAGCGAAGCCAGCGGCATCCATACACCTTGATAAAAAACCAGGTCCGTCCCTGGCGTAGCCGTCAATTGCGGCGGAATATGGATGCCCATCTGCGCCAAAAGGCTGTTGAAATATCCTGACCAACCGGAGGCCACTGTAGCCGCGCCAAATCCATACTCCAGCCCCAGGTCCCATCCGATAATCCATGCCACAAACTCGCCCAGCGTGGCGTATCCATAGGTGTAGGCCGAGCCGGCAATGGGAATGATGGAGGCAAACTCGGCGTAGCAAAGGCCTGCAAAAGCGCAGACGATGCCGGCAAGAACGAAACTCAACGACACCGCCGGGCCTGCGGCAGTTGCTGCTGCCGTCCCGGTCAGCACAAAAATGCCGGCACCGATAATGGCGCCAATGCCGAGCGTAATCAGGTTCAGAGCGCCCAGCGAGCGCTTGAGCGTGTGCGCGCCCTGTTCTCCCGCCTCAAGCGAGAGCATCGACATGGGTTTGATGCGAAGCAGCCTTGACATGATTGAGGGACTTCCTCCTCAGCAGTTGAATTGATTGTTTGGCTAGTCTTGCGTCCGGCTCTTGAGCCCTCGCGACCAGAAGAGATAAACGGGGATGCCCAGCAGCACCAACACAAGGCCGGGCCATGTGTACTGAGGCTTATATCGCAATAATACGACACAGATCCACGACGCCATCAGGATATAAAGCCCCGGCAGCACTGGATAACCCAGCGCCCTGTAGGGCCGTTCCGCCTCCGGTCGCTTGAATCGCAACACAAACAGGCCAACGATCGTCAAAATATAAAACACCAGTACCGCAAAGATGATGTAGTCCAGCAACTGGCTATAAGAACCTGAAACGCACAACACAACCGTCCAACCCGCCTGCACCAGCAGTCCCGCAACCGGCGTCTTATAGCGCGGATTGAGCTTGCCGACGGACTTGAAAAACAATCCATCCTTGCTCATGGCGTAGTAGACGCGCGCTCCGGCCAATGTCATTCCATTGGCGCAACCAAACGTAGAAACCAGAATCGCAGCTGCCATCAGGTAAGCCCCGCCGGAGTGAAAAATCTGCTCCAGCACCGCCGTTGCCACACGGTCTTCCGTCGCATGCTGAATCCCGCGAGCCATCGCCGTAACGCCATTCGGATCCCCATGCATGGGCAAAACTAGCAGGTAGCCCAGCGAAACAAAAAAGTAGACCGTCAACACAAACCCCGTTCCCAGCGCCAGCGAAAGCGGAATATTGCGCCGCGGATTCTTCACTTCTCCGGCGGTAAAAGTAATGTTGTTCCAGGCGTCGGATGAAAACAGCGATCCCACCTGCACCACCGCCAGAATCACCACCAGGTTCACCAGCACGATGGGCCCGCCCATTCCCACCTCGACCGGGTGCAGCGAACTCCATCCCGCATTCCTCCAGAACTGCGCCCCAAAATTCGCAGCCCACGCCGCGGGATTACGCCCCACCGTAAAGGCCAGCAGAACCAGCGCCGCGAGCGACAGCGCCTTCACCGAGGTAAAAACGTTCTGGATCAGCGCTCCCAGCCGAATGCCGAAGCAATTCACAACCGCCAGCAGGACGGCCACAAGTATCGCAGTCAGGTTGGCCGTATTGACGCCGATCTCCATATTCCCCAGCACCATCGGCCCCACCCTCACCGGCGGAACATGAGCGATATGCCACAGCCAGTGATTGGTCGAGATCGCGGGGAAAAATACCCCCAGAAATTTAGCGAAAGCCGCACAGACCGCAGCCAGCGTCCCGGTCTGAATCACCATGAACAACGTCCAGCCGTAGAGAAATCCCCACAGCGGCCCCAGCGACTCCCGCAGGTAAACGTACTGCCCGCCCGCTTTGGGCATCATCGCCGCCAGTTCGCCGTAGCTGAGCGCGCAAACCATGGTCAGCACAGCCGCAACTACCCAGGCGCCCAGATAAAGCGCCGGCGAGTCCGTCCCCCGCGCAATATCCGCGTCGACGATAAAGATTCCCGACCCGATCATCGATCCGACGACCAGCGCTGTAGAGGAGAAAAGTCCGAGTGTCTGCACCAGCCGGGGAGCGGTGGCCGGGGTGCGCTGCGCATCAATAGTTTCTGGAATAGGAGTCGCTCCTCGCTTCATCACTCAAACAAAGTTCTATCGGATTTAGCCTAAATTGTCTTTCAAATTCTCAAAGTGTACGAAAACAATACACATTGTCCGATCTCAATTCACACTGTACGAATTCAGCACACAACCTCAAGTTTAATAAGACCGCCCCGCCCCAAATGAAAGCCCAGTGCCTCATCCATGCGCCCACTCGGGGCCCCCGCGGTCAGGTCTTCGTCCGCGGGGTGGTTATCTGCGCATGGGTGGGAAACCACAAACCCAAACGCCAGCAATCAACCCAACTCCATCATCCACCGTCGAAACTCAGCCGCCGGGTCAGCCTGCCGAAAGATCCCACCAGCAACGGCCACCATCGACGCCCCGGCAGCCAGCGCCTCAGCCGCCGTGGCAAGCGTAATCCCTCCCACAGCCACCAGCACCGGTCCCGGTCCAGCCTCTTCCCTCAACCGCCGCACCCCATCCATCCCAATCGGCGTCTTCGAAGTCTGTTTAGTCCGAGTAGGAAAAACCGGCCCAATCGAAAAATAGTTCGCCGATTCGCTCAGAATTCCAGGCACCAGCGCCTCGCTCCCACCAAACGTCCCCAGAATCCGCTCCGGCCCCAGCAGCCGCCGAGCCTCTGCAGGCGCAGCGTCTCCCACATCCACATGCACGCCATCAAAGCCAATTTGTTCAACCAGCTCAACCCGATCATCGAGAATCAGCTTTATCTTCCCAACCGGCATCGCGGCACGCAGCATCCGAGCATCGGCCAGCAACTCCGCCTCCGCCCCGCTCTTGTTGCGGTACTCAAGCAGAGTCACTCCAGCCTCAGCCAGCGACTCGCCCAGTCGCCTCAAAAAATGAGGACGTCCCGCAGCCGGAATAATCGAAGCATCCAGAATCGCGTAAACCTTAGGAAATGAAAAGGACATAAAGCAAGGTTAGTCGATCAGGGGGTAGGGTCACATCTAATCCCTAACCCCTAATCCCTCGTCCCTGCTTTTCAATGATCGTCCGCCGAAGGCCCATACGTTCCAGGGATCGGCTTATCGAGCAGGCGCAGGTAGACCCCCACCTGTGCGCGGTGGTGGACCATGTGATTTAGTACCCACGTGCGCCACACTTCATACTTCGGTTCATTGATCCAGGCCTGCCCGCCAGCCACAAACTTCCAGTTCTCGTCCCACTTCTTTGGCGCGAAATCGGCCAACTCCTTCTTCACCTTGGCGACCTCGCCGTCATAGCGCTCCAGAAGAGCCTTCTTCGACGCAGGAATATACTGCTCGAATTTGTGGTCAGCCGGAAATTCCAACTTGTCCATGGTCAGCGTATGGTCCGCCCACTGCCCTGCGGTCTCAACCAGGTGGCCGGCCAACTGACCAAGACTCATTGACTTGGAATGAGGTTTCCAGCCATAATCCGCATCCTCCGGAATCGCCTCCAACATCTTCCGCGTCTTCGCCGTCTCGCGGTCGTACTCAGCAATCAGTTCCTTTTGAATGTCCATTTCGTGCAACCTCCTTTGTTGCGAAGCCAGCATACAACAATTCAGATCAAAAAAGCGAAGAAAAAGCGATAAATATTTTCCCCGG
>Ga0181520_10001172_pt1 | contig 54449 bp, 42 predicted proteins | sample PEATcosm2014_Bin_29_FD_132451 | JGI IMG/M metagenome (GOLD analysis project Ga0181520, IMG submission 132451) | Peatland microbial communities from MTU Mesocosm Facility, Houghton, MI, USA - PEATcosm2014_Bin02_30_metaG | ecosystem: Environmental > Terrestrial > Soil > Wetlands > Peat | place... | reverse complement strand
CCAGTTTCTCCTTTGCGTGTGCTTTGGTCGGCTCACGTTTGGAGTTTCTTGGATGGACTCCCGTAAATGTCAAACTGCTACTGCCACCCCGGCAGAGCCGGGGGATCTCCTCTCCCTTTAGTCATTGCAACCGGGCGCGCGGGGGTCGAGGGCGTGATCGTCGCATCTTGCTCCATTGGAGATGGCGTAAGGCTTGCCAAGGACGGCATGGATCTGTGTCCACGTGTCGTCATTGCAATTGTGCCCATGGTCCCATGGAAAAGGAAATCCGCCGTTCAGATGATAGGGCGTCTTATAGCAGGAGTGATATCCGCTCGGTGGGCTGGGAGGCGGTGCGGTTATTTTGTGGTGGGGCGGGTTGCGGTATGACGTCATCCAATTCCCATCGCACGTGGCTGCATGATTCATGGGTTTGTGGCCGGGGCAGGTTCCGTGATTGCAGAAGAGCGTCGTGTTTTCGAGCACGGGGTAGCGCGACGGATTGTTGTCGTTGTAATGGAGGACGACGGTTCCGGAGTGCTGTGCAACTCCGGCAAGACCCTTATTCCAGACTTGAATTTCGGTTCGATAGCAGGCGCCGCACGTGTCAGACTCGGGCTCGGGCGCAGATTCGGACGAAGACGAGGCGACGGCCAGGTCTGGGTTGGGGAACATGCCTTGATTGCGCAGTTGCGCAGCAAGGTTTCCAATGGCGGCGGTTTCCTCCGGCGTTGCATGAGCGTATCTCACCGTCAGAGCTGCCGCGCGGATGGCGATGCCGGTCTCAATGCCGGCTTGTATGGGATCTACCGGAGTTGCAGAAGCAGTCTCGTCAAGGTCCCACCCTTCGGGTACCTCGTCTCCGCCAAATTGCTCGATTACCGCCCTGGCTTGTGAGGACAAGATCCGGGCGCTGACTTCGGTGCGTCCCATCACACCGGCTGGGTTGTCTTCATTTTCGCCGTCTGCGAAATAATTGACAACGGTCATTATGCGGGTTTGGTGGAACGCGATGCTGAGATTTCCATCGACGTCCCGGCTGGACTTCAACTGGGCCGCGGCTCCAGCTTCGTAGCTTCCGATTCCAGCTTTGCGATCGCTTTCAGTGGCAGAGGTTTGGTCTTCGGCAATTGCATCCACCCTGAGCGCCTCGGAGTCCGGGGTTGCGTGCATTACACCAGCGGCCAGACTTGACACGAGTGCAATCTCTTTGGAAAAGACAGTCTTGTCGAATGCCCCCGCGACTGCAACAGGCAGTCCTTCGGCCAAACTGAGACTCCGGGCTGCAGTGGCGTAATCGACAGGGGTTTTTGGCGACCACTCATCATCCATCGAATGACCTGAGATTGCGATGGTTTCCCCACGAGCGTCGAGCAGCCGCGCACTCATCTCTGTTGACTCATCGGGAGTTCGCACTTCGAAATAGAGTGTGGCATCGCCGACCTGATATGCTCCCGCGATTCCTAGTTCAGGGTCAGCCAGAAAGACAGTGGCCTTCGGGAGTGAGTATGGTTCGAGTGACAGGCTTTGGGCGCGGGCCGGCGCCGGCAACACAATGGCCACCGATGCACAGACAAGCGCGCCGAAGATGAGACACCGAGAAGTCTCACAGAAGATACGGATGGGCAGACGGGAGCAGAAACAACGGGTTGTTTTGCCGTACATGATTGACCTCCTGTTCAAGCAGGTTTCGCAGGCGGGAGATCCCACCTGTAAGCACGTCGTGCGAACCCCAATGTTTGGACAGAGCCGCGATCTTCATCTTCAAGACGGCCGGGGGAGTTGACCGTCCTCAGAAAACGCTTCGTCCTCTTCCTCCATTCCTTAACCGCCTGAAGCGTGAACGCTTGCCTTCTTAGCGCCCTGGAGAGAGTTCGAGCGGGCCATGGTTCATACTTGCGTAATTAACTACTCCACCGGGCAGGTTCTCGGCAATACCGAAGTTTGGGGACCGGCAACATCAATAGGCGCATCATCTCCGCCAAGGCTCGTTTCCAGCACCACCGGAAGCAGTAGGCAGGATCTGTAATGGCGAACGCCATCGCGCCAAGCCATCCCGTCACTTTGACACATCTGACAGATTCCACGACCCTTGCCGACTTCCCGGGAGTGATTCTGGGCTAAAGGGAGAGGGAGGTCCCCCGGCTCTTCCGGGGGATAGTTACAGAGGATAAGTATCTGTACAGAAGGCGGTTGCGTGGCTCTGAGCGGGTTTGCGGGCCGACGCTGAATCTCTCCTTAGAAAGTCGGCCCGCGTGCTTCAACGAACCCCATTGTCCGGATAGGCGGTGATCCAGGCATGATGCACTTGCGGACTGATGCGATTGGAGAGCGCGCAAATCTGCCACTACCAAACTGCCTTCCTGCCAGTTCGCTGCGGCATAGCCGAAGCACGCCAGATCATCCAGGCGCGGACAGGCAAACGAGCGTCCAATTGGTCTCGGCACCAGTCCTATGGCGTAGGCCAGAAGGGCGAAATACGAGGCCGGATAAGGTGCAGTGATTGCCATCACATCTGTCATTGTGTGAGCAGGCTCACAATCCTTTTCCGAGTAGATTCTCAAGCTGTGATTTGGAACACTGAGGCCCATCAATGAACAGCAAATGGCTCTCTCTTCTCTTCGCCGCGTTGTTGGCTGTCGCTTCGATGTTGGTAGTTCTGTCGCTCCCACCCTCCGCTAGTGCTATTCCCGCATTTTCACGACGCTATGGCACCTCTTGCACAACCTGCCACTCGGATTTTCCCAAGCTCAATGATTTCGGCAAAGCCTTCAAAGATGCTGGCTTCAAGTTTCCCAAGGATGAAGAATCGTATCTGAAGACACCACCTGTTCTGCTGGGTGCTCCTGCGCAGGCGGAATTATGGCCGCATACGGTGTATCCGGGGACCATTCCCGGCACTCTGCCCGTGGGATTGCGCTATAACACCTACTACCAGCAGCTGAGTGCCAACCGGAACAACTTCAATCTGGTTCTTCCTGCGGGCACAGTTGGAAACTTCATTCCCAAGTCCGATTTTCAGCCTGGGTACTTCAGCATCTTCACCGCAGGAAACTTCGGTACCGATATATCTTTTTGGGTGGATGACGACATCAGTGTCGCAGGCGCCAATGCCAACGGAGCTCTGGGCGACGGCTACCTGAAATTCAACAATATCAGCCGTCTGCTAAAGCTGCCCAAAGACTTGCTGAACCTGCGCGCTGGCCAGTTTGAGCTGGATCTTCCCTTCAGCCAGGCGCGCACCTGGAACCTGAGCGGCTGGGACATTTTTAGCGAAGCCAACATTGGCGTGCAGAACGGACTGGGACCGCAGCAGAATGTGAGCAACGGATCCGCGTTGGAGGATGCGGCCAACGGTGTCGAATTCAGCGGCGGCCACGCTTACCAGGGGTACCACTACTCCATTGCAGTATTCGATCAAAACACCACTGGAGTATTCATCAACCCTCCGAATGTCGCCCCGCAAAACGCTGTTTCGTTCAACTCCGATACGAACTTCAAGGATATATACGGCCGGTTCGTTTACCGCTTCAACCTGGAAAGGGACCCCGCGAGCCGCAATGACGTACAGGCAGCAGGTACGACCGGGCCGCGCGATCACACGTATTTCGCTCTGGGCGCCTTCTACTTCTATGGGCGAACCGCGCAGAACGTCAGCGGCGTGCTTTCCGATGGCGTAACGCCAACTGTCCTCGTTGCCCGTGAGCCTTTCTACCGCGTGGGTGGAGACATCAACTTCAACTACCGCACCTTGAACGTATTTGGCGTGTATATGGCCGCCCACGATCACAACCTTTTGCCGGTAACTGCGACGGGAGCGCAGGGAGTCACCGGCTTTGCGGCTTCAGCCCCAGCGACATTCAGCGGCGGCTTCCTGGAGGCGGACTATCTTGTGCTTCCCTGGATGATGACCATCATGCGTTGGGACCAGGTGAAATCATTGGCCGACCGGGTTAACTTCATTGAGTACAATCCCGCCTCGCCTCCGGGGTCGTCGTTCTTCTCGCCTTATTCGGCTACACGCAACCGGTTCACTCCAGGTGTACAGTTTCTGATTCACGCCAACATCAAAGTCTCGGTCGAATACCAGATCCGACCTCAACAGATTGTCTATAACCCGGCAACCGGTTTGCCGCTCACCGGGCCGTTCAGGACGAACGCCTTGATTACAGGGATGGAATTCGTCTACTAGCGCGGCACTCAGGACTCTTATCTTCGCAATCAGGAGAACACATGAAAAGGAAAGCTCTCGTAACAATCACCGTCATGGCGGCATTCGGCACAGCAGCCTTTGCCGGCACAATTCACGGCAAGGTTTCCGGCGTTAGCGGCGAGTCTGTTGTCTATGTGGAGGCCGTCGCCGGCAAAACCTTCCCCGCTCCCACGCAGCACATCACCATCGACCAGAAGGGCCTGATGTTTGTGCCGCACATTACTGCCATCCAGCAGGGCACGACGGTCGAGTTCCTCAACAGCGACAGCGTGGCGCATAACGTCTTCTGGCCCTCCATCAGCGGCAACAAGAAGCTTGGGCACAACCTGGGAACATGGCCCCAGGGTCAAAAGAAGTCCTTCAAATTCGACGATCCCGGCATCGTTTCTCTGCTTTGCAATGTCCACCCGGAGATGGCGGCCTACGTAATCGTTTCGCCCACGCCCTACTTCGCGGTGACGGACAAGTCGGGCCAATTCAAGATTGACAACGTGCCGGACGGCGCATACACCGTAACCGCATGGCACGAAGGCGCAAAGAACAAATCCAATCCGGTGAAAGTTGCCGGAGACACCACGGCGGACTTCACACTGAGCAAGTAAATCAGAGGGCGGAGGAGTCTTCTCTTGCCGCCCGCATTCCCCATCCCCCAATGGGAGAGGTCCGGCATGCTGCAACGCTATGTCGACAAAAAGGTTGACCGGGATTGGCTGAACACCAACTTCCCCTGCATGATGGCCTGTCCCGCGCACACCAACGCAGGCCGTTATGTTGCGCTGATTGCAGAGGGCGAGTTTGAAGAGGCTTATCGCGCCGCGCGCGAGCCCAATCCAATGGCCAGCATCTGCGGCCGTGTCTGCGCGCATCCCTGCGAGACAGCATGCCGCCGCGGCGAGATCGACAAACCCATCGCAATCCGGGCGCTCAAGCGATTCCTGACCGAGCGATACGGTCCGGAGTCACGGCGCCCCCTCGATGTGAACGCAGGGCGCACACAGCCCAAACTTCCATTTCGCATTGCAGTGGTGGGCGCTGGGCCGGTGGGGCTCTCTTCCGCGCATGACCTTGCACTGATGGGATACGCAGTCACCATATTTGAAGCATCGCAGGTGCCAGGCGGCATGCTCTACCTCGGCCTGCCGGAATATCGCCTGTCCCGCGACGTGGTGGAAGCGCAGGTTCGCGAGATTCTCGCCACCGGCGATATCACGCTGAAATTGAACCAGGGGGCCGGCCGCGACTTCACGATCGCCGATCTGCGACGGGACTTCGATGCCGTTCTGATCGCAGTCGGCGCGCATCGCAGCCGCGACCTCACGATTCCAGGCGTGAATCTGGACGGCGTCTACAAAGGCATCGATTTCCTGCTCAACGTAAATCTGGGCTACCGGTTCACCATTGGCAAAAAGGTTCTCGTCATCGGCGGAGGCAACGTGGCCATGGATGTGGCCCGGTCCGCGGCCCGCGAGGTCCTGCGCCAGCATGCAAGTGGCGTTGAAAACTTCGAGCCGTCACAAGGCAGCATGGATGCGGTGGCTACCCGCGAGATGATGGACGTTTCACTCTCCGCATTGCGGCTTGGCGCGCAAGAGGTCCACCTGGTGTGCCTGGAAAACCGTGCGGAGATGCCTGCCGCGTTGGAGGAGATTGAAGAGGCGGAAGAGGAAGGAATCATCATCCATCCCGGCTTTGGCCCAAAGCAGATCATTGGTGAAAATGGCAGAGCCGTGGCGCTTGAGGTGCTCAAAACCAAATCGGTCTTCGATGCCAACCGGCGGTTCAGCCCCACTTTCTACGAGAATAGCGAGACGCGGCTCGAGTGCGACACCATCATCATGGCCATTGGCCAAGCGCCGAATCTGCAATTCCTTAGTGCAGAAGATGGAGTGGAAGTTTCGCCGCGCGGGCTGATCGCTGTGAACCCACAAACACTGATGACCTCTGCGGCAGGTATCTTTGCCGGCGGCGACTGCGTGTTTGGACCGCGCCTCATTATTGACAGCGTTGCCGATGGGAAGCGCGCCGCGGTGGGCATCGATGAGTTTCTGCGCGGAAAAGAACGCCCGGCCCCGATTGTGGAAGTGGAGGTGCTTGAGCGCCATCGCATGCCGCTGAATCTTCTCGATCTGGTGCGGCCACCGATCCCGATGCTGCCGCTCAACCGCCGCACCGGAGTCACTGAAGTCGAGATCGGATTCGACGAGGAAGCCGCGGTAGCCGAAGCTCAGCGCTGCCTGCACTGCTGGGTCAATACGGTTTTTGAAGGCAATGCCGCCGACGCCACCTCCTGCATTTTGTGTGGGGGATGCGTGGACGTTTGCCCAGAAAACTGCCTGGAGCTTGTTTCGCTGGACCGCATTGCATTCGACGAGGAAACAACCGGCCAACTCGCAGAGGTCCGCGATCTGCTTGGCGTGGAACTGGACGACATCAAGGCAGACGAGCTTGGGGTGATCGCCGGCTCGGCCATGCTGAAGGATGAGTCGCGCTGCATTCGCTGCGGACTGTGCGCGGCGCGTTGTCCAGCAGGCACCATCACCATGGAGTCATACAACCTTGTTTCCGCGGATCCAACCGGATTGATTTCCGTTGAATCCATCGATCGTCCACTGCGTGCGAAACCTGCAATTGCAGGCGCGCTGAAGAGGTAATACATGTCCGACAACGCACTCAATACGGGGCAAACACCTCCGGCAGAGTTCGATCGCAGAGCCTTATTCACCAAGATCGGGCTCGGGGCGCTGGGCATCGCCGCCACAGGCACCGTCATCTTCTCTTACGAGTTCCTCTCGCCTAACGTCCTCTATGAGCCTTCCGCCATAGTCAACGCCGGCAAACCGGAAAACTTCGCATTGAATTCGGTCACCATGGACGTCAACTCAGGGATCTATCTGGTTCGAGCCGAGGAGGGTTATTTTGCACTCAACGCGGTATGCACGCACCTGGGTTGCTTGACTGCATGGAATCAGGACCTGGGCATCATCGCGTGCCCGTGCCACGGCAGCAAGTTCACACGCACCGGGGAAAAGATTGAAGGTCCTGCGCCCAAACCGCTTCCGTGGCTAAAGACCTGGGTGAGCGACGAAGGCGACCTCATGGTCGATCGCTCCACAGACATCCCACCACTGCAGTATCTGAGGATATGAGCATGCCCGTGAAGGCAGACGAGTTTGTTGATAAAGTGCGCGGGAGCCGGGTGTGGCGGTCGGTCTTCCGCAGCGGCACGGGCAACAGCACGCTGCACCGCGCGCTGGCCATTCAGCAGAATATCTTTCTTCATCTCTTCGCGACTAAAGTCCGCAAGCGCATGGTAAGTTTCAGCGCCACGTGGTATCTGGGCACCCTGACCTTGGGGACGTTTCTCATCCTGGTCGTCACCGGCATTCTGCTCATGCTGTACTACCATCCGTCGGTACCCCAGGCCTACGCCGACATGAAGGACCTGCAGTTTGTCGTCTCGTCGGGTCTCTTTCTCAGGAATCTGCACCGCTGGTCGGCGCAGCTTATGGTCTTCCTGGTCTTCGCTCACATGTTCAAGGTTTTCTATCGTGGCGCGTATCGCACTCCACGCGAATTCAACTGGGTCATCGGAATCATACTGTTGCTCATCACGCTTCTGCTCAGCTACACCGGTTACCTGCTTCCCTGGGACCAACTCGCCTACTGGGCGATCACGGTCGGCTCCAATCTTTCTTCTGCCGTACCTCTGATAGGCAGCAAGATCCACTTCCTGCTTCTGGGAGGCAACCAGGTCAACGCGAATGCGCTGCTGCGCTTCTATGTCTTGCACTGTGTCATTCTGCCGCTTGCGGCCATTCTCTTCATCGCAATCCATTTCTGGCGCATTCGCAAGGACGGCGGTCTTTATGTGCAACAGTCGGACCCGAAAGGGCAAGCAGCCACTGACAGCACAGTCGCCGCGAAGGAGGTGAAATGAGCGATCCGAAAGACTTCGTCGCCGGCATCGACTCAGACCAGCGGCGCTCACCCACGCGAGTAGTCTTCGTTACGCGCCGCACTTCTGCGCAGGTCAAGGTCACGCAAGAAGACCAGGTGCAGACTTACCCGGAGGTTCTCTTCCGAGCTGCCCTGGCCATCGAACTGCTTGCAATCGTATTGGTTCTCTTTTCGCTGTTCTTTAACGCTCCGTTGGAAGGCATCGCCGATCCAACGCACACGCCGAACCCTGCCAAGGCGCCGTGGTACTTCCTCGGTTTGCAAGAACTGCTGCACTACTTCCCACCTGTTGTGGCGGGAGTGTTGGTACCTACGCTGCTCATCATCGCTCTGGTGGTCATTCCGTATTTCAACATCAACATCGAAGCCAACGGCCTCTTTCTGAAAGATCGGACAAAGCGATTGCGATTGTTCTATCTGGCAGCTCTCGGGATGCTGGTCTTTCTTTTAGTGTTCCATGTCTACGTCGCCGTTGCGCCCACCGTGATCGTGGCTTTGGCGATGATTGTCGCCGCTAACAGCACTCCCGATTCGCCTTCACGGCTTCGTCGCTATCTGGCCAAGAAGCCGCTGGCTTACTGGATCATGACCTGGTTTCTCTTCGAGCTCATTGTGCTCACCGCTGTAGGTACATGGTTCCGCGGCCCGGGCTGGTCCTGGGTATGGCCCTGGAGGAGTTAAGTGCAACTTATGAGAAAGGTCCTTTCCTCTGCGTGGCAGGCGCTATTCGGCGATCCGGTGCGGGCATTCGGCGTTGTCAGCCTTGGTTTGCTGTTGGCGCTTGCGATTGCGCCAGCCAAGGAACACTTCGGCCAGTGGCATAGCTATCAGCGGCACTACCTGGCGCTGATTCACGATCGGGGAGACGCCGTGAGCCTGCGTCGGCGATTCCGGCCGGGCATTCATCAGATCTGGCTGCCGGAACTGGGCGTGGTTGATCGCTGCACAACTTGCCACCTGGGATTGAATGAGGCCAGTCTGGGCGACGTAGGTCAGCAACCGTTCCGCAAGCACCCTGTAATTCCGCACTCGTTGGACGGATTCGGCTGTGTCATTTGTCATGGTGGCCAGGGGCCGGCTACGACGGTAGCTGAGGCACACCACAGCGAACGGGCCGGCGAAGAGCCGATCCTGCCAGCGCGCTACATTGAATCCGGCTGTGGCCAATGTCACCAGAATGCATTGCCCGGAACTCCACAGCTCAACCTGGGCAGAACCATGCTCACTCGCTACGGGTGCGTCCACTGCCACGCCATCACACGTCCAGACGGCACCAAAGTAGCGGCTACGGATCATCCTCCGTCGCTCGTCCATGTCGCCGATAAGACGACACGCGAATGGATTTATAGCTGGCTCAAAGATCCACAGGCGTACGCGGCATCGACGACAATGCCCAATTACAAGCTCAGCGATGTGGACGCGAGCGACATTTCAGCTTACCTGGTGAGCACCAGCACGCCGCAGGCGGGCGATACGGCTGCGGCCAGCGTGCAACCGGCAGCAAAAGCAGATCCATCCGCGGGACCGAGTCTCTATGGCGAATCTTTCTGCTCCTCATGCCACGCGGTGCAGAATGCCGCTGGCAACCTGGTGGGCGGCGATGTGGGCCCCGAGCTCACACGCATAGGCAACAAGGCGAAGCCCGCGTGGCTTGCGGCATGGCTCCAGAATCCTCGTGTTTACGATGCAACAACACCCATGCCTCACTACCGATTCACGGCGCTAGAGATCGCGACTCTCACCGAGTATTTGCGGGGCAAAACGGATTCAGACTACGGCTCGGGCGTTCATCTGGATGCGGCGAACGCGAAGCAGATCGCACATGGGCGGAAGCTCATCGTCGAGCTTGGATGCGCGGCCTGCCACGAAATCAACGGAGTGCAGAAGCCTGAGAACTTCGCGCCCGAGCTCAGTGCCATTGGAAGCAAGCCGCTGGCGCAGATCGTCTTCCTGCCAGGCATGGAACACTCTCTGCCGAGTTATATTGCAGCCAAGATCCTTCAGCCACGCGCTTTTGGCGCAAGTGTCAAAATGCCGCAGTTCACGCTGACCGCCCCGCAGACTGACGCTTTGACAACCGCTTTGCTTGCGCTTTCAAATCGCGGCCGGTCCATGCCGGACAACCTGCGCGTGGCGGCAATTCAGGAGACGAATTACCAACCAGCCGGACACGCGGGCAAGCTGATGACTGAACTCGCCTGCACCAGTTGTCACCGGATCAACGGCAGGGGCGGCGATATGGCTCCCGACCTTACATGGGAAGGAAGTGCTGTGCAGCGGCAATGGCTCATTGACTTCCTCCATAACCCCAACACGCTTCGCCCATCGCTCATTCGGCGCATGCCGCGATTCAATCTTAGCGACAGCGACAACAAGGAACTGACAGACTACATCCTTGCTGTTTGTCAGTCACCGTCGATCGACGCCGACCTTGCGCCGGCGGCCACGAATCTACCGGCCACCGTGGAGCACGGGCGGCAATTGTTTTATTCAAAATATGCTTGCCAGTCGTGCCACATCGTCGATTCCAAAACCGACAAGGGGTATGTTGGACCGACACTCACGCAGGTTGGCTTGCGGTTGACTTCCGCCTGGGTCTACACGTGGCTCAGGAATCCACAGGCGCTGCGGCCTGGCACGACAGAGCCGAACCAGAACCTGAGCGATGACGACGCCCGCGCTCTGACAGCATTCCTGATGTCGTTGAAAGGCCCATCCGGGCGGGGGGCGAAGCGATGATGAGGCGAAGCACTGCACGCAGGGCACTCCGAATATCCGCAAGGTGGGCGCTTCTTGTTCTTGTCACCCTGGCAGGCTGCAAGCGCTCCGGTCCACCCGCCGCTGGCTTGAAAGCCACGGCTGCTGGAACAGCAATCGTTGAGTCGGGCGGTGGGCACCAGGTAGGCGCTACCGGCACGGTGTTGAAAGATCCGGTTGTTGTGCAGGTCAATGACGATCAGGGAACCGCGGTTCCCGGCGCGCTGGTAGAATTCCGTGGTTCCGCCGGCGCTGGCTTTGACCCGGCAGTGATGCTCACCGACTCCAGCGGGCAGGCAACCACGTCGGTCACTTTAGGAACCATCGCGGGAAGATACCGGCTTAGCGCAGTAACGACTGGCAAGTCGAAGCCCGTGAGCCTTGACATAGTCGAAACAGCGCTTGGCTACCAACAGCGAGTAGGGTCCATTCTCGCGGATAAGTACTGCAGCCGCTGCCACGATTCGGAGTCTTCTCCCGAGCGCGTCTCCAACTACGACAATCTTGAAGTAAAGCCGCATGCATTCACTGACGGCGCCACTCTGAACAAGATGAGCGATGCCGATCTCACGTCAATCATTCTGCACGGTGGCCCGGCGCTGAATCGCTCGGCGCTCATGCCTCCCTACGGAAGCACACTGAGCCCAGCGGACGTGCGGGCCCTTATCTCTTACACTCGCACGGTGGCGGATCCTCCGTACGAGCCGGCAGGGACGGTCTATGCGCGCAAATGAACTTGCATTCCTCGTTATGTTGCTGATCGGCGCCCGGCTTGTCCCCGCGCAGGTTGTGGCTTCGGTCGAAATGACTGACCCTACGCTGCGCGCACTCCAGGAGCGGTCCTTTGCCGATCTCAAGACGGTTGGCCAGAACATTGCCGGCCATCCATTCAGTTTTCCCTTTTATCTCAGCCGCAGGTTGGATATCGACGAAAAGATACAGAAGCGAACTGACCAACACTCCATCCGCTTTGAACACTACAACGGCGCAACAGTGATCGCCATCTCCGGAAACTACTACGGTGCGTACGCGGCCGACAAATTCAACGAAGAGCAGCGCGCTCGTCAGACCTTTCAGGATGTTGTCGTGCCGATTCTAAAGGCCGTGGTTCCCACATTCCAGGGCAACGCCGCTGTGCAAGGATACGCAGTCGAGGTGTCGCACCATGTAATTGGCAAGACAATGGGCATGCCGATTGAGCGACCTGAGAATCTCATGGTCTACTTTCCGCAGGCTGCAGCAGTAAAGCTCGTGGCGGCGGAAAACAACCTTGCAATGCAAGGCGCTTTGCTTGATGCCGATGTGATGCTCAATGCGAAGCAACTCAATATATGGATGACGGACGAAGAACAGGAGCCTGCGAAGGAATCCGAGCCGACTCCTGCGGAGGTAGCCAGAACAACCGCGCCCGCTGCCATCGCGACCCCGGCGAATGCAACCAGCGCCGAACGATCGCACGCAGAAACCGCTGCCCCAAGTCAGCCCGACATCAAACCTGCATCAGCGTCCTTGCCGCCCCCACCGCCCGCGAGAGATTCCTCTCCGCAGGCTTTAGCCGAGTTGCAGTCATCAATACAGGGCTCGAGCAACCACATGCTGAAGGAACTGGAACCCGAGGCGCACTTCGTGACCTACGCCCCGCCTGCATTCATTCCATTTCATCATCAGGTTTATCTTGAACTCTCCATGACCACGGTCCTGGCCGAACCAGCGGAAACCTCGCGCTACAAGCTCGCGGCTTTGGCCTTTGACGAGCACATCTCACCCCTCATCCGCCGCGTACTCACTTACTTCCCGGGGGACCAGAACTTTGACGGCATCAGCTTCAGCACCACGGTACGTCCCCGCACAAAACCGGGCGCGCCAGCGGCGAAAGTTCTATCGGTTGAATTCTTCTTTTCTCTGGAAGATCTTCGCCGCTATCAGTCCTACGATTGCACAGGGCAACAACTCATCAATGACGGAATCGTGCTGATCAACGGGGAGCGGGCCGGGCTCGATCTGGAGCTTGCGCAGGGTAACGTCCAGCCATGAGGAACGCGCTGGAGCGCCTGTGGCCCTCGCGGCTCTTTTGATTGCGGGTGGCGGCTTGGGCGTGGTGCGCAGGGGCAAAGCCATCGAAGAATCGGTTGACCTGGCCTTCGAGATTTTCAACCGGGTGTTTCGGAAGGTGCCGGAGCGGATTCGCGGGGAACGGCAATTATGACTGCCACGCGTACGCCACCACTCCCCTAACCTACTTTCTTGCAGGGAGATGGAGGGGCGGATGAAATGGACTTTGAGGATCCTCGCAAAATCAGACTCTGGCGAAACGACGCTGAACGAGATGGCCGCACCAGCACGCTTGAGCAGTGCTCACCGCGACTTGGCAGGGTATTTCAACGCCAACCGAGATTCATTGCCGAACTACGGCAAGCGTTTCCGTGCCGATCAGCCGATTGCCACAGGATGGGTCGAACCCACAGCCAACAAAATCATCGCAAAACGAATGATCAAGAAGCAGCAGATGCGCCGGAACCGGTTCACCGTTCAGCCGTTTCTTACCCTGCGGGTGCATATACTGGATGCCAACCTGGAACAAGCCTTTAGCTCCTGGCACGCGGGCTTCCGGTCGCATGTTGCAGCCTGATCACCCCACACTTCTTTATGGTCTCTTTCCGCAACAACTCCCAGGACCAGTTGGTTCGACGATGGCAGAGAATTCCTAACAAGATCAACACGCTGGCTCATGTACCCAACGCACCAAACCTGTCAAGACTCCCTGCCACCTGCACCGAACGTGCGGAAGTTCCATTTAGGTGCAATGCGACATGATGGGTTGGCTCCGACCGTTCTGTCTTCGCCCCGCCGTCGGCATCCCTCCCCACTGACAAAAATCTACCCGTGGGGTGGGATGCCATCAAATGTACCAGTCAACTCGCTTCCCGCTAAGGCCTGACGACTTCCAACACCGCGCCATCCGGGCCTGTCCAGGCGTCCGGTCCCTGGTGAGTGAATGTGCCAGTTGCATCGTCCCAGTGCAAGCGGGTGACTTTGCTGACACCTTTTTCGTAGGCATAAGTCGTACCGTCGTCGGAGAAGAGCGTGAAGTTTGCGTCCGCTCCGGGATAAACGCGAACCCGTTCGATAGCCTGCGTCTGATGCGTGCTCTCGACCGCCGCTCCGAGCGGGATGATCGAGCCGGCGCGCACGAAAAGCGGCAGCGTATCGATGGGTGCGGCCACGGTAATGGTTTGGCCGCCCTTCATGCGCTCGTTGGTCCAGAAGTTATACCAGTCAGCCCCGGCAGGCAGATACACCTGGCGGCTGGTAGCACCCTGCTCGGTGACCGGCGCCACCAGAAAGCCCGGACCGAACATGTACTCGTCGCGCAGGTCAGTGACCTTGGGGTCGTTGGGAAAGTCCAGCGGGAGCGCGCGCAGGAACGGTGCGCCGGTGAGCCATGTCTGATAGCTGAGCGAGTAGATGTAGGGCAGGAGACGATAGCGCAGCCGAAGATACTTTTCCAGGATGGGCTCGGCCTGGCTGCCGTAGGACCACACTTCGTTGGCGGGCCGGCTGCCATGAGAGCGGAAGATTGGCAGAAACGCGGCATACTGGAACCAGCGCGTATAGAGCTCGGGATAATCGTCATAGCCGCCCACGTTTTGCCGGGCATCGGAAGGGTCCAGCAGCGGAGTGTGCGCCGGGTGGTGCTCCTCGGGCAGATACTGCCAGCCGCCGGTGTCGTTTGACCAGTAAGTCATCCCTGAAGCCGCAAAGTCCAGCCCGGTAGGAATCTGCCGCCGGAACGTATCCCAGGTGGGCGCAATGTCCGACGACCAGAAGATGGTTCCATTGCGCTGCGCGCCCAGATAAGCGTCGCGGGAAAGAATCAGCGCCCGCTTTTCCGGCTCGTCCTTGCGGAAGCCGTCATAGAGCGCAGCGGTATGGAAGAGCGGATAGACATTGAAGAACTGCGTGCCCGGCCCCACGTGGAAGTAGGCGCCGTCGGGAGGCAGGTCCGGCTCAGTTTCATCGGCCCACAGCGAGTCGAAGCCCTGGCTCAGGATGTTTTTTCGAATCGTCTTCCAGTACCAGCGGGCCGCATCGGGATTGGTGGTATCGATGTCCGACCCGGCCTTGTCGTACGGCAACCCGTCGATCGGCACGCCGTCCGCCTTGTGAATCAGCCATCCCTTCTGTCGCAGTTCGGCATAGTATCGGCTTTCGGGCACAAACCGCGGCCAGACGCTGATCATGGATTCAAAGCCCATCGCGTGCAGCTTCTGGTTCATGGCCGCCGGATCCGGCCAGGCCTTGGCATTGAAGTCGAACTGTCCCATTTTGGTGTAGTAGAACCAGTCCACCACCATCACATCCGCGGGCAAATGGCGGTCGCGATAGCCCTCCGCAGCGTCCAGAAGCTCCTTCTGGCTGGCGTAGCGCTGTTTGCATTGGATGTAACCATAGGCGGCCTTGGGCAAAAGCGGCGTGGCTCCGGTGAGCAGCCTGTAACCTGCATAGATCTCATCGGCTGTCTCTCCGGCAATCACGAAAAACGAAACCCGGTCGCCGGCCTGGGAGGTCCACTTGGTTTGCTCGTTGAATCCCGGCTCGATGGTCGTCTTGGAGGGGTTGTCCCACACCAGCCCATAGCCCTTGTTGGTCACCACAAACGGCACACACACGCTGGGTCCGGCGGGCGCGTTGTAATCGTGCCAACAGTGCACCACGTGGCCGCGATGATCGAGAAAGCCTTCCTGATTCTGGCCAAGGCCATAGTAGTGCTCGTCGTCCGGGGAGGCGAAGGTCGCCCCCACCACATAGGATGCAGGCTCCGTGCTGCGGCGGTCGCGCGCCAATTCCGCGGTGCCGTCCTTCTGATTGGGCACGGACTGCGACCAACCGGTCATTTCTACCAGACTCTTGCCCGCCGTGGTGCGCAACGTAATATGCGCGTCCGGAGCCGAACCGCTGAAGTATTTGCCTATGTCGAGCCGGGATTGGAGTGGGGAATGGCTGGGCGCAAGATCCTTGTCTACCGTAGCCACCATCCGTGACGAACGATAGATGTCCACTTGTGGAGTTTCGCTCGCTGTCCAGCCGGCCGCGGAAGGCGCGGCAACAAAACCATAGCCCGGAGGAGCCAACGCCGCCTTACGCTTGAGGCTGATCGTTATCCGCAGAATGTTCGGTGCATAGGGCTCGAGCACAATCGTCTCACCGTCGCGGTCGAGCTTGAGCTGCGGACTGGCAGATTGCGCTGGTGTATAGAGGCTGGCAGACACAATCCCCGCAAGGAGCGGGATAAGAATCGAAAACCTTCGCATGAAAAACTCCGAGTATACAGCGAGTGCGGGGCAACGCGCCGCGCGCATGAGAGGGAACAGATCACCTGGGGTAGCGACCCAGGACCATCCCCCTCAGTCCTCGCCCAAACTCCACTGCGCATATTTTTGTATGCTGGAGTCCAAAAGGAGAGCCGCGCAAACCGTAGGATGCGCGGCGCAGTTATAACAGTACATTCCCATAGAGACGAATGCGAGAATCGGGCGTTTTGCCCGCCACTTCAGGTGAATTCTGGTTTTCAAATGGAACTGGCCCGGTGGCGATTCGCGCCTGCGAGCCAGTTCCGCTTGAGGTTAGAAGTTGTACTTGACGGAAAGCTCACCCAGGCGGCGACCCGACTTTTGGTCCGTCGTGCCCTGAGTCAGTCCACTTGCAGCCAGCGGCGCAACCATGGTTGAGGTGAAGTTCACCTTGTCGGTGGTGGTGAACGTAGGCGTGATGATGGAGCTCGTGGTGTATTGCCACAGAGGATGATTGAGGAAGTTGAAGGCAGCGGCCTTGAATTCGACGCTCTGCCTTTCTCCCATGTGGAAGGTCTTGAAGAGGGTGAGGTCGGAGTTGAAGTAGCTGGGTCCGCCAAGGTACCCGATCTGGCGTTGGCCATACACTCCAAGCGCCGGCGGAGCCAGGCAGAGAATATTGACCAACTGGTGCGATCCCAATCCACTCTTTGGATTGCAGGTCGTAATCGGCTGAATGTCTCCCGTGTTGGTTCCGTAATAGGACAGGGTGGTCACGTTCTCGTTGGTTACGCTGTCCTTGATCGTCATGCCCATATTCTGGGAGTAATTTGCCTGAAGATTTCCTCCTGCCTGCCAGGTGGTAACTCCGGTAACGGTCCAGCCATTGGCCGCGCCGCCTACAACCTTGTAGTTGCCCTTGTAGAGCTGACCGAGGGAGTAGGCATAGGAAGTGGTGACAACCTGCGGGCGATCAATGGAAAGCACGCCATAGTTGCCATGCACCGTGAACGCATCCACGCTGTTGTTGACGATGCCCAGCGACTTTGAATAGGTGTAGTTGAGGTTGAAACTGAGTCTTCCGGTCTGCTTGGTCCACGCAGCCTGAATGCCGTTGTAGTTGGAGTACCCGTTGTGAGTATTCATGGTGATGGCGTTCTGACCGTATCCCGCCTGATAGGGATAGTAGTCGGTCAGGTTATAGGACTTCTGATTCTCCGGGTCGGTTGGAGCGGCGGCGCCGGTCACAGGATCCTTCGCGAAGACACCGCCCACGGGGACCTTGTTCAGGTTGGAATAGCCACTGCTACCGCCGCCAATGGCCGAGCCTGAGTTCTGGCCGCCCATCAGCAGGTTCTGTGTCTGGTTGCCGACATATGCGACTTCGAGCAAAGTTCGCCAGGGCATCTGCTGCGAAATCGTGAAGTTGTAGGCGTACGTGGCCGCGTCCTGGCGGTCGTTGGGATCTGCCACGCTGACTGCCGAGGCTTCGGTGGCTTGCTTGGCAAGAATGCTCGCTTCCGCTCCGATTTCGGCGAAGCTGATGTTGCCCTTCGGAGTGCTGTAACTCTTCATCGATGCTGCGGTCGTGCCCGGGCCCGCATAGTCGTTGTACTGATCGTTCCAGCGATACTCGCCCCAGCCACCGCGCAGAACGGTATTGCCCTTGCCGAAAATATCATAGGCAAAGCCCAGACGCGGCGAAGTGAAGATCGCCTGAACAGGCGACCCGCTGTTGGGAATCCCAGGCTCGACGCCGTGCCAGGAAACGCCCGGATAGTTTTTGCCCTCGGCCACATCGTTGGCGTAGCGGCCAGGAATCCATACGGCGAGCCCTTCTCCGGAGCGATCGTACCAGCGGCCCAGGTGATCAAAGCGGAGGCCGATGTTGGCTGTAAAGCGTGGAGTCAGCTTCCAGTCGTCCATGGCAAAGGCCGAGTTGGTGCGATAGGCCAAGTTGCTCAAAGGATCGGAACTGGTTTGGGAGAAGCCGGACGAAATACCCATCACCAGGTTGGCGGTTGGGTTGTTGGTGCCAATGATGGTTCCATTGTTGAACGGATCGGCCTGAATTGACGAGGCGAAAGAATAGACGCCGTTTAGAGCTTCGTAGCTTCCCTGATAGTTGTTCACAAGTTCGGTGAATGCGCCGAACTTGAAGGTGTGGGTTTTGTATACCTTGGTGACATTGTCCGAGAACGAAGGGGTGGCTTTCTTTGAAGGATAGGCTCCGCCAGCGGCAGTCCAAATATCCGGCTGCGACATGTCTGGGAAGGTCTGTGAACCGGGGCTGTAAATGCCCGGCGCAACCAGCGAGGAATTGAAGACCGTGCCGTAGTTGTAGCCAATGGTGGTGCTGTAAGACGCCTTGATATTGGTGGGCGCGATCGGGCTGTTGACCCAACCCCAGGCGCCAATGAACTCATTGGTCAAGGTAGGAGTGAGGATCGACAGCAGGTTTCCAGTCAGAACCCTGGAAGTGGTGTCATTGTTCAGTTGTCCACCCGGAAAGGGGACGGCGTTTCCTGGGTTGTACCAAATGTGAGCGGGCGTAGGCGCGGAGGCACCACCCTGTTGGAAGGCGACGAAGGCCTTGGTGTTTTCGCTCAGGTTGTAGTCGACACGGAAGCGGTAGATGTAGACGTTGCTCATCCCGCCCAACGCCTTGTAATAGTTGTAACCGCTGTTCTTGGCCGGATCCACATTGGCCGCCGGGAACAGGGACATGAGCGCCTTGGCGCCGGGATCGACGGGAATCGCGCTGGGATTGGTGATGGCATTGCCGGCCGAATCAAAGCCACCAGAGAGGTCGTTGCACCAGTTGGTCGCGGTGGGGGTGAAGCCGCCGGGGCACAGCGCGGCATTGGAATCCAGGTTCGAGGTGCCTGTGGTGTTGATCAGCGAAAAGTTGCCGTTACGCATATCCGCGCCAGGTACGTAGGACTTCAGAATGGTGGACCCGCCGGGGTTCTGGTACTGGTACTCATAGCCGCCCCAGAAGAGCAACTTGTTGTTCTTGTTGAAATCGGAATGCGGGAGGCGGACCGGGCCACCGAAGTTGCCGCCGGGATAGTAGTAGGCGTCCTGAGTCCGAGGCGAGCCGGCGTGGTTGTTCTGCCAGTAGTTGCTGTTCAGCACGCCATTGCGGGTGTACAGGTAGGCCTGGCCATGGTAGTGGGAGCCGCCCGCCTTGCTGATGGAGTTCATAATAACCGGTCCATCGGCGCTGTCGGCGCCGAAGTTGGCGGTCTGAATCTTGACTTCCTCGGTCATGTCGGGGTTGATTGTCGCGATCGACCAGCAGTTGCAGCCAGGATCGATGATGTTGGCGCCATCGAGAATGTAAGCGGTACCGCCGCGGTAAGGAGCTCCGTTGGGCGACAGGCCGACGCCGATTGTGCTGCCGGTGGCGCCTACCGTGGTGAGGAAATCAAACTGCGTGCCGTTTCCGATGCCGTTGGCTACGGTGGTCACGCCGGGCAGCACCTTGAAGAGCTCGGAGAGGTTGCGGCTTTCCACCGAAAGGCGTGAAATGTCGCGCTCTGAGAGCAGCGCGGAGCGCTCGCCGTTGTCAGTGGGCACGATTTCCAGGGAACCCGACTCGACCACCACACTTTCACTGGCGGACCCGACCTCCAATTTGATCCCGGCGATGCTACGCTCGTCGCCGGCGTTCAGTGTCAGGTCGGCTTGCTTCCAGGATTTGAAGCCCTTGGCCTCAATGGCGACTGAATAGTTGCCCGGAATGACGCCGGCGAAAGTGAATATGCCGCGGTCATTGCTGACCGTTTTGCGGTTATCGGCAGTGGTTTGATTGTGCAGGATGACGGTTGCGCCGCTGATGATCGCGCCGCTCTGGTCCTGAACCGTGCCGGAAAAACTCCCTGTAGTCAGTTGTGCCTGCAGGCTCAGTGAGCCAAGCAGGAGGCAGAACACGAATACAGCCGGGACCCAACGGGCCATAGCCGATGGGAAACCCTGTGTAATCGTTCTTAACCGTTGATACGTCATGATTCCTCCGAAAATGTTGGGTGCTCATATTGGCAATTTGTCGTTCCTTGCAAACAGGGCCACCATACCCATCGATTCATTGGGACATGCAATTCCTGCTAAAACGATTTTGCAATTCCCGCTAAAACGATTTAGTGGGAAACTAAATCTGGGGGGAGGGCCGTGCAAGTAAGACACGGTGTCTTACGGTGGGGCGAAGCGGGATTGCGGCGGCTTTTCGTGCATTTGCAGGGGGTATATAGCCAGGTTTCTTACGGTAAGGAACACACTCTGGAGCGCTCGACCCCCGCGTTTTGCGCCCTGAACAGCCGGATGCACCCTCATGGGGCGCGCCGGCTTCAGTAAACACGGATCTGGGCTTTATCCACGCAAATACAATAGATTAGACGGCGATATCCCTTCGGTTCCCAGCCTGCTCCTGGTGATCGGCATCACCTTTTGCCTGAGGATTTCTTGACAACGCTGCATCCCGTTGTATCTACTTTGATTCGCAGCCGAAATGCGTACACTACGTAGGATGATTTGCCCAAGAGCCCGCCTGCAGCACTAAAACAGCTTGTCTGAGGCCGAATTCCATCGACAGTGCAGGCCAGTAAATTGCGTTCCCCAAAGGCCCTGGTGGAAGGCAATTGGGGAACCAATGAGATCAACCGATGTATCGCCAGAAGCCCATGAAGTTCTCTCCTCGCCGGCAAATGGAAAAGACGAGAAGCGGATAGCCGTCCTTCTGGAACTCGAGAAAGTCCTGGCGAGCCACTTTTTCCGAAGCGCGGCACGGAGCAAGCAATTTCTCGAGTATGTCGTCAAGCATCAGTTGGAGGGGCATCCAGAGCTGCTGAAAGAACGCACCATAGGAACAGAAGTCTTCCTCCGCCCAGCGGGCTACGCAACCGGGGACGACCCGGTTGTTCGCGTCCAGGCGGGCGAAGTGCGCCGCAGACTCGAGCAGTACTATCAGGCCAGTCCCAGCGACTGCAAGGTTCGCATCGAGCTTCCGGTCGGTTCCTACTCCCCCGCGTTCCAGTGGATTTCCGCTGCAACCGCGACAGAGCCTCCCCATTCGCATCCACCCTCGTCCTCACCGGAACCAGAGCCGCAAGGCCGCAGCAATTTCCATCGCGCGAAATGGTGGGCGGTTGCCGCGGCCTGTTTCCTGCTGGCGCTTGCCGCTTGCGCCGCCTTCCTGGCCCTGCACCGCTCAGCGCAACAAAAGTCGGTCATGGAGCAGTTCTGGAGCCCGGTTTTTGCCAGCCAGCAACCTGTCCTGATCTGCCTGGCGAAGCCGGTGGTTTACAGACCGACGCAGGAAATCTATGAACGCTACACACGCACCCACCCCAACACATTTCAAACAGAGGTGGAGAGGACCGATCATCCGCTTCCATTGAATGCGGATGAAAAAATCCCCTGGGGTGAGCTGTACATCCCCTCCGATTATGGAGTGGCGCTGGGCGATGCCTATGCGGCCGTCAGTCTCTCCGCGCAGTTGGGCAAGATCGGCAAGCTCGCGCAGGTGAGGATCGGCACCAACTATTCCTTTGAGGATCTGCGCAACTCTCCAGCCGTGGTGGTGGGCGCCTTCAATAACAAATGGACCATGCAACTTACGTCGAATCTGCATTTTGCGTTTGTAGAAGAGCACGAGGAGTTCATGATTCGGGAAGAATCCGGACAGCGCCGTATCTGGCAAACCCGCAAAGGCGCGCGCGGAGAGACGATCGAGGACTTTGCCATTGTCAGCCGATTGTTGGACTCGAAGACCGGCCAGTTCACGATTGCAGTGGCAGGCATCGGCGGCGCTGGCACCCAGGCGGCCGGTGAGTTTGTCTCCAATGCCGGATATCTTGAGGAAGGTCTTCGGAACGCCCCCGTTGGCTGGCAGACAAAGAATCTTGAAATTGTTCTGGAGACTACGGTAACCGACACCGTCGCCGGCCCTCCGCACGCCGTAGCTGCATATTATTGGTAGTTTGTCGCGTCTTTTCCAGACTGATGATTTTGTCTACTTGATCGCCAGAGCGATCTTGACCTCATACTTCTTGTCGCTGCGCGAAGTATCTCTCAGACATACCGGTGCAGAACTGTGAGCCAGGTGGCGGGTACTCGTATCAGAGGCTAGCCCAAGTTGGAGAGCGGAAGAATCCAGGGGTCAGGCCACTTTGCCGATCTCCGCATTGACATTTGGCCGGGATGCCGGACACGACCTTCGGAATGCAGTCTCCCGACACTGCGTTAAGGCTGGCACATTATTTCGGCAACAGCCAGGAGTTTTGGCTGAATCTTCAGCAACTGCACGATCTGACCAGAGCGAAACTTGCCTTGAGCAAGACGATTGAGATAGAGGTCCGGGTATATCAATCCGCTGCGGCCTGACGGGCAGAGACCACATTTGCCTTCAGGACGGCAACGCGTTCGATCACCGGAGACTCTGTCACTGCGAGTTTCAGCGGCGGCAGTTCAAATTGTGCGCGCTTGCGATGCTTGGCACGTGCTTTGACAAAGGAATGGAGAGGGCTCGGCGCAACATACAGGCCCAGCCGCTCGGTAAACAACTTGGCAACCTCTCGATACGTCCGCCCCTTAAGGCGCAGTTCGCGGATCAATTCGCGGTGTGGTTCGTGCTTGGAGCGTGACGGTCGTTGACACGCGCAGAGTAGCCAGTGCCACTGTGGGGGCGCCGAGTTGTCGGTGTCGAGGCGGATCCGATCGTAAGCAATCGAAATGCGATCCATAGGAATGAATGGCGTTGTTGCACTCAACCAACGAGCGACGGCTTCAATCATGGTGCTTCGCGAGTCGATTTCTCGTCGCCGCTCTCCCTGCATTGCGAGGAAATTCAACAGCAGGAACCGCCGCTACGCGATCTCTCGGTCTGTTCTCCGCCTGACGAGGTCTTGCAAGCGAATGGCCCGTAGTGAACAGATCTGTCCCCAACGACCGTGAAATGCCTGCCGAATCTGGTTTCCTTTACCATTGCAGCAGTGTTGCCGCAGACCAGCATCGGCTTGCCGCTCACAAACGTATGATGGTCGTCCAACTCAAAGAGAAATGGATGATTGGGTATGGTGCCAGAGTAATACGCCACCTGGCCATAGTCCTCGCAAATATCCTCCAGGTCCGCGAGTTTGAAAGCCCGGACTGTCATGGAAAAGAAGTCCACCATCCCGACTCGCGCCTCAATCTCCGGGTTGCCTATCACGATTGCGTGCTTGGCCAATACCCGGTAGTCGGGACACCCCACGGCGCGCAGCAACCGGCGAAAGTCTTCGATATACATTGCACCGCCCATGCATTCCTCATAGAGGATGGGATCGTTGCGCAACTTTTGAGGGATGCGCCTTCCGGCGAAGACATCAGCGAAATAGAGCTCGCCGCCCGGCTTCAGTACGCGAAAGATTTCGGAGAATACGCGCTCCTTTTCCAGCGACAGGTTGATCGCGCAATTGGAAATGACGACATCGATCGAGTTATCGGCGATGCCCAGCGAAGCCAGGTCCTCTATGTATCCCTCGCGAAAATCCACGTTCGATTTTGACCAGCCGAAGCGCTTGGCTTGGGAGTCCTGGTGGCGACAAGCGACGGCCAGTTGTTCACCCGTCATGTCTATGCCAATGACAAAGCCGTCGGGCCCAACGAGGCGCGAGGCAAGATAAACGTCCCTCCCGGCGCCACAGCCAAGATCGAGTACAGTGCAGCCATCCAGCGCAGGAGGAATTGGCGAACCGCAGCCGTAGAACTTGTTGCGAATTTCCTCGTCGATCTGGCTGAGTATCTCACTGTACGCGGGAGTAAGCGGCTCTGAAGCACAGCAGGCGCCGGTCTTCAAGCCGGACACATCCCCAAGCGTCTTTCCATAGTATTGCTTCACCGCATCGAAGCCGTTTTTCATTTCAAGCATCCGTTTTGTCCTTTAATCCAAGATTGCGACGCAGCAGTTCCAGCCTTCGCACAAGAGAGTCACACTCCCGGCGTCGGGGAGTAATCGCGGGGATGACTCGTAACCGGCTGCATCAGGCTTCGAGCGAGGATACGGGTTGGAGTTGGTACAATCTTGCACTCTTCGGCTCGATCATCCGTCCGAGATCATTTTCAAGATGCGCCGATTCGCCGCGCAACATCTTCACGGCGTGGGGAAGCACAGGAAGAATGGCGGAAAGGTTTTCGACTGCTGCGTTCAGGCTTCCAGGCAAGTTCACAATCAGCGTCTCGCGTCGAACTCCCGCGACTGCACGAGACAACAGCGCATTCGGAGTTCGCAGAGCAGAAGCCGCGCGCATGGCCTCCGCCAATCCCGGCAACTCACGGTCGATAACTCTTCGAGTAGCCTCAGGCGTGACATCCCTTATGGAGATTCCTGTGCCGCCCGTGGTAACAATCAGATCGACCCGGCGATCAGCGAAGTCTTTCAACGCCCCTATTATCTGGTCCATCTCGTCGGGCACAGTCTTGATCCAGGCGATACGGACTCGCAGTGTCTCACTGAGCAGGCTGGCGACTGCCGGACCTGCCGTGTCTCGTGTTTCTCCGGCAGCACAGCGGTCGGAGATGGTAATGACCGCGGCCTGAATCGCAGATCGATCAACGACGTGCACGATTTCGACTGGCATGCCTGGCATCACTTCTCCGCCATGGAGGACGCGCGCAAAGAGCCCAGAGCGCGGCATGATGCAGTCTCCGGTGGTGCGGTAAATCGCGCAACGCGTGTGGCAAACCTTGCCAATCTGGGTCAATTCGAGAAGCACGTCTCCGATTCGCAGGCGCGAACCGATTCCCAGCGCGTCGGTATCAAGGCCATCGATGACAAGATTCTCGCCAAAGGCTCCAGGCTTCAGAGTCAATCCTTTTGCACGCATTGATTCAATGTCGACGTGCGCAAGCAGGCTCAATTGGCGGTGCCAGTCTCCCGCGTGCGCGTCCCCTTCCATGCCGTGCTCGACAACGATGTTGGCTGAAGGAATTTCGTGCTTGGCGATGCCCTTCCTGGCCGAAATGCAAACGTGAAGCAGATTTCCATTCGCCATGTTATTCCTCCGCGCGAAAGCGGCCGCTGCTGCCGGCAACTTTGCCGGAAGCCGCAAGCCATCCAATCGCATCGCTATCCCCCGATTTGGCTCATCGCCAGAGCGCTGTCCATGGACAGCGGCGGAACTTTGCCTGAAATATAGAAGTCGAATTCCCGCTGTGCTGCGTTCTCGTCCATGCCCCTCAAAAGGCTGGACAGGTCAAGCTGCATCGGATCCATGAGGCAACGACGGATCTTTCCACGAGCATCCATGCGCAGCCTGTCACAGCGGCTGCAGAACGGATGGGAACGCGGCGTGATCCAGCCCACTGCCACGCGAGTTCCGCGCCAATTGACAAATGTTCGGCGCGCGGAGGCCCTGGTCTGCTCCCCTGCCGGGACAGCCTCGACGCCCAACCCTTCGCAAACCTCGTCCACAGAGACGAATTCTGCTTCACACCAGGCACGTTCGGTCCCGGTACGCATCAATTCGATGAAGCGAATTTCAATTCCTGTTTCAGCCGCGTAGTCCAGCAGAGACGGCACTTCCAGCATCCATGTGGACCTGCGCAAGACCGTGTTCAGCTTGATTGGCGTGAGGCCCGCTTCCCACGCCGCAGCAATCCCCGCGAGCGTACTCCGCAAACTGGCCCCTCGCGTCACCTCGGCAAACCGCTCGTTGTCGAGAGAGTCAAGCGAAATGTTGACGCGGCCCAGCCCGGCAGCTTTCAGGTCCCAAGCCATGCGAGGCAACAAGGAGCCGTTGGTGGTGAGTGACACCTCCCGGATGCCTGCGATTGCCAGCAAGCCCGAGATCAATTGGTCAACGCCCGCACGCATCAGCGGCTCTCCGCCGGTGAGCCTGACGCGGTCAATGCCCGAATGAGCAACCAGCCAGCGGACCTGCTCCACCAGGCTCTCCAGCGGCAGAAGGTCACTGTGCGCAACTTTGGCCACGCCCTCTTGAGGCATGCAGTAGCGGCACCGGAAGTTGCAGCGATCCGTAATCGAGAGCCGAAGCAGCCGCAAGCGCGCCGAAGGCGGATCGCTCACGACTACTCTCGATGAGACGCGAAAGCCGGGATCGAGTTGTACGAGTGATGCCGACATCGTGTCTTCCTCACAATTTCAAAAAACCGCATCGCGGGCGATACGCCGGCCGGTTGTCTATCCTGCCAGGAGGTCCGCACAACCGTTATTGAAGCTTTGCCTGCCCTTTGAAGCGTTCCAGGATTGAGCACCGAAGATGCGCAATTTTTGAACGCTGCTCTTTCCTGGAACATGTTTCCGCGCCGAGGGGCGGGACAAAACTTGGCAATATCCGTGGTCTCCCGGCGACGAAACAAAGCGCCCCACCGGCGCTTCTACTTCTTGTAGTGAGCGGCGTTGATTGCGGCAAAGTGGTTCAGTTCCTCGGGTAAGTCCTCGATGGCAAAGATTGCACCGCTTTGGCAAACCGCGATACAGGAGCCGCAGCTGAGGCACTTCTTGGGGTTGATGAAAAGCTGTTTCGCCTCTGCATATCCCGCCTCTTCCTTCTTGGGATGGATCGCTTTCCTGAGGCAGACGGCAACGCAAAGCATGTCTTTGATGCATTTATCGGTGATGACGCTGAAACTGGGCATGATGTCGCTCTCCTGATGACGAAATAAAATTGAGTGGTTCGACTCCCCCGGCTGTTCGGCTACCTGTCGGTGCACGAATAGCACGGATCGATGGAAGCTTGAATCAATGGTGTCTCTGCAAGTTGAGCGCCAATCACCATCGCGCGGATGGCCGGCATGTTGGCATAAGTTGGCGTACGCACGTGCACCCTGCTGGGATTGTCGGAATCCTCTTCCCAGGAGACGCTGTACATGACTTCCCCGCGCGGCGCCTCGACGCGGCTGGTGGCTGTTCCGGTGGGAAAAGCGATGTCGCTCTCGTCCGACCCCTCCGCATGGATTGGCCCGGAAGGCAGTTTGGTGAGTGCCTGGTGAAGAATGCGGCAGCTCTGCATGATCTCCAGCGCTCGAACAAGCAGCCGGGCGCGAACGTCGCCCCCCGTCTCCACAGGCACGTCGAATTCAAGGTCGGAGTAGGCGGCATAGGGCGCGGCGCGGCGGATGTCCTGGGGCACGCCGGATGCCCGAGCGGTCGGCCCGACCACTCCATAGGAAATGGCCTGTTCCTGCGTGAGGACTCCGATTCCGGCACAGCGGGATAGCGCCGTCGTGCTGGTGGTGAACACCGGAATGATGGTGTGAACCATTTCCTTCTCAAGAGCCTCAACCATGGCCAGCACCGCGCTGGGATCGGCGATGTCGCGGTTGACGCCGCCGATACGGTTCATGGAGTAATTCACGCGGTTTCCGGAAATCGCCTCGAGCACATCCATGACCTTTTCGCGCAAGGCGAAACAGCGCATGAACATGGTCTTGAAGCCCATAAGTTTGCCGGCGACGCCCGCCCACAGCACGTGCGAGTGCAAGCGCTCCAGTTCCGCCACGATGACGCGGATGTAGAGAGCGCGCGGTGGCGGCGCAATGTCGAGTATCCCCTCCATTGACTGGCACATGGAGAGAGTGTGGATGTTCGAACAAATCCCGCAAACGCGCTCCATCAGTGCAATGACCTGCACATGGTTGCGGGTTTCTGCCAGATGTTCGATGCCGCGGAAGTTGAAGCCCACATGCAGCTTCGCGTCGATGACGGTCTCGTCTTCGCAGACCAGGTCCAGCTTGTAGGGTTCTTCCAAACCTGGATGGTAGGGACCCATGGGAATCGTGTAGCTCATTCGTCCTCCTCGCGAAGGTTCACTCCGGGCTTATCTCCCTGGCGCAGGAAGAGCAGTTCGTATTCGCGGCCGATAAAGTTCACGTCATAGTATTCGTGGATCTCGCGCTCGATCCAGTTCGCGGCTTCGCACAGGTCGTAGATGCTCTCGATCTTGTTGTCGGAAATCTGAAACGGAAAGCCGAGCAACTGGCCGTCGAGGTCCCAGTGATACTCCATGCGAATGCCCTCCCCATCGGGAAGTTCGGTCGCCGTGATAGTGATGAAGCGGGCGTGGAGTGCGGCCATTGTTTTGGCCACGTCGCGCACGTTCAGTCCGTCGCATGGAAGCCAATGCACACGGCCCTTCTCGACCCAGGCATCGGCTACGCCCAGTTTTTCCGGGATTGTTTCCAGCGTGTTCATTGAGCGCCTCCGGCGGCAGAGTTTGCGCCCAGCGCTTCGGCAGCCGGCAGGGGCGCTGCGGCGGGCTTGGGAGCGGGCGGGTTGCGTTGCATGGTGTAGGAGCATTTCAGCCCGCCAGACTCGAGGTACACCGGCGGACACGCCTGCTCCATGCTCAACGCGTGCGATTCGCAGCGTTCGGCACAGCGGCCGCAGAAGGTGCATTGGCCGGGGTCGTAGCTCCACTTGTACTCGGTCTTGGTGGCGCGAAACGTGATGGCGCGCGAGGTGCAGCGAAACGCGCACATCGAGCATCCGGAGCAGAGACTGGGGTCAAAGATCACCAGTCCCCGGTAGTTTTGGCTCACCGCCGGGCGCGCTGGAAAACGCACGGTTACCGAGCGGTGCAACAGACTTTTCAGCAGCATGGTCAGCATATTCATGAACGAAGCCTCAAAAGGAGCGCGAACGATGTTGCCAGGACCGCGAAGACAAGGGTGCAGCGCCAGTAAAAGCGCACTGTGGAATCGATGTTGAGACGCGCTGTCCAGGTGGCGACGACGGAAAGCAACAGCACGACGGCGAAGGAGGTGGCGACGAACGACCCGGCACTGAGCCACCAAATCTGAACATGGGGCGCGAGCAGGGTGGCTACCAGGCCGGTGGACGCAACCCATTCCAATCCGTGCGCCAGGTCCCACATTGCCAGTTCGTGGCCAGCGTATTCGGTGAAGGGGCCGGCGTAGATTTCCTGCTCCGCGTTGGGGACAGAGAACGGATTGAGGTGCAGTTTGGCAGGCAGGCAGACCAGGATGGCCAGCACGCCCAGCCAGCGCAAGGGCGAGGAGGGGAGTTGCGCCAGGGTTTCAAGCCGGAACGAATGCTGCGAGGCGGCAATGGACACGATAGCCAGCAGAAACACCACGTTATAGGAGACGCTCATCACGGCTTCGCGCGCCGAGCCAATCTCTCCGAAGATGGAGCGAGAGGCAAAACCCGCGGCGATCATGCACATGGATGGCACTTCGAGCAGCGCCAGCAGCAGGATCAGGTCGCCGGCAAAACCGCCGGAGGCTGGCAGCACGGGCAGCAGTCCGACCGCACCCGCCGAGGATGCCAGCGCGATCAGCGGCAAAGCCTTCATCAGCAGACCGGCCCTTCCGCTGCGCCGCGGCACCGTCTTGCCCATCAGCTTGATGAAGTCGAAGAAGGGCTGCATAAAGGGCGGACCCACGCGCTGTTGCATCAGGGCAACCGCTTTGCGTTCCGTCCACAGGAAGAACCAGGCCGCGGGAACGGCGAACAGAAGTCCGGGAAAAAGGAGCAGGCGCGCTAGTGCGTTGGTCAGATTCATGCCTGTCCCTCCTGCGCAGCGGTCTTCTTTGCGCGTCTCTCGGCCAGAATCGCGGCTGCCTGAGCCACGCCCTGCAAGATTGCGTCGGGCCGCGGCGGACATCCGGGGACAAATACATCCACCGGAATGTGCTTGTTGAGCGGTCCCTCGATCGTGCGGCTGTCAATGAAGACATTGGTCGAAGCCGGACAGGAACCGAGCGCCACCACTGCCTTGGGCTCGCACACCTGCCCATACACGGTCTTGATGGCCTGCAAGGAATTGCGAGTCACCGGCCCGGAGATGCAGAGAATGTCCGCATGTCTCGGGCTCCCCTGGAGGCAAACTCCCAATTGCTCGGCATCGTAGCGGGGAGAAATACTGGCTATCAGTTCGATATCGCAGCCATTGCAACTGCCCGAGTTCATGTGGAAGAGCCAGGGACTGTGGCGCCGCGAATAGCACATCAATCGTTTCCAGAGGTTCATGGTCTCCCCCACTGCAACATTTGCAAAACATCCGGCCAAAGTCCCACGCCCACCAATGCGACTGCTAAAACAAGGATTGCGCCTTTGAGGAGCACGGGTTCGCGGACAGGTGGATCTCCGTCGCGCGCCGCTCCCCACCAGGTCCGCGTCAGCGCCAGTGCATACGCAATCAACGCAAGGATGGAGGAGAGAGCGAAGGCGGCGAGCAGAAGAGGATTCATCTGCAATGCGGTTTCGTAGAGCCTCCACTTGCCGATGAATCCCATGGTTGGCGGCACGCCCAGCATGGCCAGCATTCCGAAGAGGAAGCCAAATCCGCTGATCGGGTAGCGGCTGGTCAGCCCGGAGCGCTCGCCGTCGAGTTCGCCCGCTGCCTCTGGAGCGCTAAGGCACACAAAGAGAAGCGCCTTGGCCAGGGCATGGGTGGCGGCCGCAAGCAGCGCGCCGGAATACCCCAAAGCGCCGGCCGAGACGATTCCCATCAACAGGAAACCGATATCCTCGACCGTGGAGAGAACCAGCAATCGCTTCAAGCTGCGCTGCGAAAGCATCAGAATGGAAGCGACTAAGGCCGTTGCCGCCGCCACGCCCAGCCAGAGCCCTTGCGGGGTCAGTGTCCACGGGGAGACTTGCGCAAGGACGAACAGTTCGCCCAGCGCGGCCATATCGACCACGGCAACGATCAGTCCCAGAACCAGGCCGGGCAGTTCGTCCGCCAGTTTAAGCAGCCAGAAGAAGAGCGGCACCGCGGCCAGCTTGACGCAGACGCTGGTGAACAGCAAAGCCCGCGCCCAATCCGCCTGCCCGCGCGCCATCAGAAGAGCGCTCGCAACCAGCGACAAAGCCGAAATCAGAACCACAGCGACGTAGACCAGCTTTGCCGCGTGCGTCCGTGCGCTTTGCCAGACCAGCGGTATCGTCAGCAGGGCGCCCAGTTCCAGCAGGCCCAACCGCTGCCAGGGATCGGCAAGCACCAGGCCCGCCACAGTAGCCGCCGCAGCAAGAATCATCAGCGGGGCCAGGCGACGCCAGGCTGACTGTGTGAGAGCGGCGAGAATCAAAGCACCGGCGGCCACCGCGCACGCCAAGACCAGCAGCGGCGGCACATGGGGCGAAGTGGCGGCCTCCATGCCTGTGTTCCCCGGAGCAAACCAGCGAACGCCAACCAGAGCTGCCGCTGCCAGCAGCACCAGCAGGACCGTGGCCTTGCCCTCCATCCACGACACGACGGCGCCTATGGTGCGTGAGACTGCAAGCAACCTTTCCCATACGCCAAGATAGAAGCGGTCGACATTGGACCAGCGGAAGAAGGGGCGCCAGTACTTCTCGAGCTTGCCGGAGAAGTCGTGGGCTGTGATGCGGCCCTCGCCCACCAGCGGTTCTCCACCGGTGAAGATTCCACCACCTGCGCCAGCCGCGGCCGCGCCGGCAGTCGCCGGAGCCGGACTCACGACGTATGCGAGCGCATAGACCACCCCACCGACGACAAGGGAGACCAGAGCCAGCACCAAGCCCGCGGTGGTCGAGAAGCTGCCTGCGGACCCGAACAAACCGAACCAGGTAACCTGCACGTCCGCTCCCAGTCCAAACACGGCCAGGATCGGGTTGAGGAAGTAATGGACTGCCAGTTGGGGCGCGACGCCAAGAACAACGCTCCCCGTGGCAATCAGCATCAGGCCCCATTGCATGGTCGGTGGAACCTCATGGGCGTCTTTTGTCTTTTCGGTCACCGGCCCCAGGAAGACAGCGTCCGTTGCCTTGATGCACGAGAACACCGTGCCCAGGCTGACCACCCACGCCACCACGGCCGGCACCGCCCATCCCGCCTGCAGCGCTGCCGTATAGAGCATCCACTTGCTGGCGAAGCCGCTCATCAGGGGGATGCCCATCATGCTGCCCACGCTGATCAGCCACGCAAACGTAGTGCGCGGCATGCGCTGGGCAAGCCCGCCGAGCTGGTTCATGTCGCGCGTACCCGTGGCGTGCTGCACCGCGCCCGCGGACAGAAACAGGCCGCCCTTGAAGAACCCGTGATTGAGGCAATGAAGCAGGCCCGCGGTAATGCCGAGCGGCGTTCCAATCCCGATGCCGGTGATCATGTAGCCGATCTGGCTGACGGTATGGAAGGCCAACATGCGCTTCAAATCGGACTGCACCATGGCGTACATCACGCCCACCAGCATGGTGATGGTGCCCACCCACACCACGGTGGCGCTCCAAGCGAACGGCCAGGCTCCGAAACTGTGCATGCGCGCGACCAGGTAAACGCCGGCCTTCACGTAACAGGCCGCATGCAGCAGGGCGCTGACCGGAGTCGGCGCCGCCATGGCTTCAGGAATCCATGTATGCAGGGGAACCTGTACGGACTTGGCCACCAAAGCGACAACCATGAGCAGAAAGACTCCGCCCGTGAAGCTGCGCGCCACGGCCGGGTCGGTCCACAGAGTGCTGCCCGTGCGGTAATAGATGACCAGGATGCCGGTCAACAGTCCGTAGCCGGCGATGTGCGTCATTAACAGGACTTTGCGTGCGCCAGCGACGGCCTCGCGGTTGGTGTACCAGAAGCCCACCAAGGTGAACGAACACAGCCCGACGACTTCCCAGCAAAGGTAGAAGAAGAGCAGGTTGGCGCTGTACACCAGCCCGATGAAGCCCCCGATAAAGACCAGCATCGAGAAGTAGAAGCGGGTTGCGGAGCGGTCGTGCGCCATGTAACCGACCGAATAGAGCAGCACGATGGCGCCAAGGCATGCCCCCATGAATGCAAACAGGACGCTCAAAGCGTCCACATGCAAAACGAGGGCGAGGGGTCCGTCCCATCCAAACAGGTTAAGATCGACTGCCTGTCCGGCGTGAACGTACTGGAGCATGCCGACCACCGCCAAGACCGCGGGCAGGCAGGTGAGCACAGCCAGGATCCCTTTCGTCCGGGCGGAACAAAGCCTTGCGGCCAGAATCTGCAGCACGGCGCCCAACAGCAGCGAGCATGGAGCAATCACAATCAGAGTTGCGGCTGTCATGCCGTGCTTTGTTGCATATAGGCTGCCAAACTGTCCCGAAGCCGGAAATCGCCCGATTAGACGTGACGAAGCGCACAGCCCGATCTACATTGGCTCCATAATCATGTTCCCTGTTGTCTTCCGGATGTTACAAAATGGCTGTCGGTGTTCGGAAATCTAACACGATCAGCAAGGTGGTTCAAATTTGTCGACGCATCTTCTCAGCTTGGGCAAGAAAGCCTGGGAGCAGTATCTTGAGAAAGACGTGCTGGACTCCCGTCTCGTGCGCGGGGCTGTCGCGAGCTCTTGGCAGCGATGCCGTAACCTCAACGTCAATCCCCTGCTGACCTCGGGAGACGACGCCGAGGAACTGCGGCAGCTGGAGCAACGCCGGTACGAGAAGGAACACCTGATTCATGTTGCCCGGCCATTTCTGCGCGACCTCTCCTATTTTGTCGGCAAAACCGATTTCCAGGTCATTCTGACGGATGAAAATGGTCTGCTGCTTGAAGTTGCAGGCGATGCTCGTGCCGCGGCCCGGGCGCAGGAGGTCCATCTGTGCGCCGGAGCGGACTGGAGCGAAGCCAGGAAGGGAACGAACGCGATCGGCACGGCGATCTTCGAGCGGGCTCCGGTCCAGATCCATGCCTGGGAGCATTTCCGCGCGGAGAACCAGTTTCTCACTTGTTCCGCCGCACCCATCATCGATCCGGCAGGAAATATTGTGGGGGTTATCGACATAAGTGGGGACTGCCGTCACGCCAATCCCCACACCCTGGGGATGGTGGTGGCCTCGGTACACGCCATTGAGAACCAGTTGCGGCTGGAACAGGCGATGAACAAGCTGTCGGTCGCGTCCCGGTACTCGAAAGCGCTGGTGCATGGCATCACGGATGGCCTGCTGGCGATCGACACCCAGGGTATCGTGACCGAGATCAACGCCCGGGGCGGGGAGATCTTTGGCATCAATCCTGCCCTCGCCAAGGGACAACCGTTGGTGCAGCTCTACCGCGACGAGAATGCGCCGATCCTGCAGGTGGTAAGAAGCGGCAAGGAGTACAAAAACCAGGAAATCGTTCTCTGTCAGTCGGGTCGGCACATTCAAAGTTCCGCGTCGCTGTTGCGCGACGAGGACGGCGCCATCCTGGGGGCTGTCGCGTTCTTTCGCGAGTTGCAGACTCAACAGATTGCCCGCCGGGGCCCGGTCTTCTTTACCCACCGCTACGCGCTCGACGACATCGTAGGAAACAGCCCGGCCATGCAAAAGGCCAAGGAGTGGGCATCCCTGGCCGCCACCTGCACTTCGACCGTGCTGATTCTGGGCGAAAGCGGGACAGGGAAAGAGATTTTTGCAAATGCGATACACAATGCAAGCTCAAGAAACCGCGGCCCTTTCCTGGCCATCAACTGTGCAGCCATGCCGGAAGGGCTGATTGAAAGCGAGCTTTTCGGCTATACCGATGGCTCCTTCACGGGAGCAAAAAAGGGCGGCCAGGCGGGCAAGTTCGAGATGGCCAACGGGGGAACCATCTTCCTCGACGAGATCGGCGAAATGACGCTCGGGATGCAGTCCAAATTGCTGCGTGTGCTGCAGGAACGCACCGTTTCCCGCATCGGATCGTCTCAGGACATCAACGTGGACATTCGCGTGATCGCGGCCACCCACTGCGACTTGAGCAAGGACATCGAGGTTGGACGATTCCGGGAAGACCTGTACTACCGGTTGGCGGTGCTGGAGGTGAAGATCCCTCCCCTGCGTGAACGGATGGAGGACATTCCCTGCCTGGCGCACTGCCTGATCAACAAGATTTCCAAGCGCCTGGAGCGTCCGCCCGTCGAACTCAGCGTGGACTGCGTCGAAAGGTTCGCCGGTTATCCCTGGCCGGGCAACGTGCGGCAGATGGAAAACGTCCTGGAGCGAGCCCTCATCCGTGCCGGGTGCTGTCCCGTGCTGACAGCGGAGCACGTGGAATTACCGGCAGAAGGCGCGCATCCAACGCCCCAGCGCGACACGTGCACGCGCAGAAGCGAACCCGCACAGAGCGCGAGTTCGTTGCGGGATATCGAAAAAGAGGCGATCAAGGAGGCCTTGAGCTCCTGTTGCGGCAACATCAAACAAACGGCAGCGCGGCTGGGTATCGCCCGCAATACACTCTATCGCAAGATGCAGGATTACAACCTGGTTCCCGCCGAAAGCCGCTGAACCATCTGCCCCATTCCTCTTCAATCCATCTCCACTTCGCGCATTCCAGGTCTGTGTTCCAGAATTGAGCACGCCCCCCTGCTCCATTTCTGAGCACGATCCATAAATGCGCAGGACCGGCGTGCGGTTCAGCCATCGCGCTCCTCCGGAGTCCCTGCGAACTCGGGCAGGCTGCGTGTCGCCGCGCGCAGATTTTTCCCATCCCCGTTAGGAAGAACGCCTTACCTGCACAGCTCGCAGATTGCAGATGGCCGGCGTTCTCCAGGCATGTTGCATTCCCGAAGAAGCCTTTGCCAGTGGCCAAGGAATTGCATACTTGTGTTGCTCAGGAGACCAGACGAGGAAACCGGAAGCTTCTGCTTACGGCATCCCTTCCGCAATTGTGGCCCCTGGAGCGACGTGATGGGCGGTGGTTCCTTGAGGAGCTGGCCGCTTTGAAGCCTCACCCTCGGCGGCCAGTGGCGGAAACGGTGCATGGGCTTGAGCGCCTTGAACTTCCTGCGAACTGCTGCGGTCGAATGCAGCCGCAAGAGGGTTTCCTCAAGGGAGAAAGGGAATGATGATGGAAATGTCTATCAGTAAAAGGTTACGGTGGCAGCGCTTTGTGATGCCGGTTCTCGCAGCCGCCGTCACGTTGGGCTTGTCGACGACTCTTCACGCTCAGTTGGGGTGGGAGGGCGAGACCGGTGTATTCGTTACTCCGATGGCCTACACGGCTTCAGCCGAGGGCCAGAAGATTCACCCCGTGGTGGCTTATCACTATTTTGCCGCGGGTTCGGTGATTGGGGATTTTCACGAGGTTTCGACAGAACTTGGGTTGGGCAAGCGAGTTGAAGTCGGCTACACACACGAGTTCCACGTCGAGGGCGGCAATGCAGGCCTGAGTCCTCTGTGGCAGAACGGCTTCGACATTTATAACGGCAAGTTCATCCTTGTGCCGGAGAACTACAAGAAGAATGCGGCCATTCCGGCGATTTCGGTAGGCTTTATCGCTCGTTCCGGAGACCGCAACGTAGGCGACTACCTGACCTATAACAACGCCACGAACAATGGCAAATCCAACGGCGACATCTATGCCGTGGCCACCAAGGTTGTGACCCAGGTTTCCAAGAAGATGCCGATCGTGCTGAACGCCGGCGTGCGCGGCACCAATGCTGAACTTTGGGGCATGGGCGGCAACGCGCCCGACTGGCAGGCGAAGCCCTTTGGCGCGGTTGCTTTTGTCTTCACGGGACCTGGCAAGAGCACCTGGATCTTCGGTTCCGAGGCGGCCATGCAGCCTCACCACCCGCTGGGATTCACATCCTCTACGGACGCCGGCGGCGCGATGTTGAATATTCCTACAACGCTCACCTATTGCACACGCATTGTGCCCAGCCCGAAGCACAAGATCAACGTTGACTTCGGCGTGGCGCAGATCGCGGGCACCATCGCTCCTGGAGTCGATTTGAAGGCCCGTCACACTTGGGGCACGCAGCTCACCTACGCATTCTAGCCCCGAGCGCCGCCTCATCGGGGCGGCATCGCGGGACAAGTTGAACCAACGCGGTTCCGTGTCGTCGAATCGCGCGGAACTGCAACCCAGTTAGCGGACAGCCTGGCACTCCTCGCCGAAAAGCCGGGAGAGCTTCGCGGCAATGGCGGACCTGCTCTTTCAGAGGTCAACTCCACCCGATCAAAGTCATGAAGAAAAGGAGTAGTAGAAGTCATGGAAAAACGAATTCTTAATATCAACGGCGTTGATCGTTCTTTGGTTGTCGATCCGGAGAAGAGCCTCGCCGAAGTTTTGCGCAATCAGTTGCTGTTGACTGGCTGCAAAATCTGCTGCAGTGAAGGCCAGTGCGGCACCTGTACGGTCATTATCGACGGACAGGCAACGCGCGCCTGCATGGTGGCAATGGAGGATGTGGAGCCGGACGCCAAGATCGAAACCATCGAAGCGTTGGGCACGCCCGACAATCTGCATCCGCTGCAGGTGGCGTGGATGGCGCATGGAGCCGCGCAGTGCGGCATTTGCACCCCGGGCTTCCTGATGTCCGCCAAAGTGCTGCTGGACAACAACACTTCGCCCACTCGCGAAGAGGTGCGGACGTGGTTCGACATCAACAAGAACGCTTGCCGCTGCACCGGATACAAGCCGCTGGTGGACTCGGTCATGGACGCCGCGGCGGTGATGCGCGGGGAAAAGAAGAAGGAAGACCTGCTGTGGGAGCCGGTTGAGAATGGCTCGATCATGGGTTCCAGATATCGTCGTCCCTCGGCCGTTGCCAAGGTGACCGGCGGATGGGATTTCGGCGCCGACGTGACTCTGCACATGCCGCCCGACACTCTTCATCTGGCCCTGGTTCAGGCAGAAGTGTCGCACGCCAACATCAAGGGTATTGACACCTCCGCGGCGGAGAAGATGACCGGCGTGGCCAAGGTTGTCACCTGGAAGGACGTCAAGGGAAAGAACGCGATCACCGGCCTGATTACCTTCCCGACCAACAAGGGCGATGGATGGGACCGTCCGATTCTTTGCAAAGACAAGGTGTTCCAGTTCGGAGATGCCATCGCAATCGTCTGCGCGGACACCGAAGAGCATGCACGCGCGGCAGCCGCCGAGGTCAAGGTCGATCTCGAGGTGCTTCCGGCTTACATGAGTGGCTACGCCGCCATGGCTCCCGATGCAATCGAGATTCATCCCGGAGTCCCGAATGTCTACTTTGACCAGGGACTGAAGAAGGGCGAGGATACCGAGCCTATCCTCGCAAAGGCTGCGTATACGGTTGAGGCAGCGACTTATTGCAGCCGTCAGCCCCACCTTCACCTTGAGCCGGATTGCGGCCAGGCCTACTTGGAAGACAACGGCCGTCTGACCATCCAGTCCAAGAGCATCGGCCTGCACCTGCACCACGCGATGATCTGCCCCGGCATCGGCGTTGAACCCGACAAGCTACGCCTGATCCAGAACGGAACCGGCGGCACGTTTGGCTACAAGTTCTCACCGACGATGGAAGCCCTGCTGGGTGTTGCCTGCCTGGCAACACAGCGTCCGGTTTCACTGGTTTATAACCAGTACCAGAACATTACTTACACCGGAAAGCGCTCCCCGGCTGAAGTCACGATCAAGCTAGGCGCCGACAAGGACGGCAAGCTGCTTGCGGCCAATGTCAACTGGTGGCTCGATCACGGCCCGTATTCCGAGTTCGGCGATCTGGTGACCAGCCGCCAGGGTCAGTTCACGGGCGCCGGTTATGACATTCCGAACCTGCGCGGGATGGGGCACACGGTTTGCACCAACCATGCCTGGGGCTCGGCTTTCCGGGCTTTCGGTTCTCCGCAGGCTTTCCTGTCTTCGGAGATCGCCATGGACATGCTGGCCGACAAGATGGGCATGGATCCGTTCGAGCTGCGCTATAAGAACATCTATCGCCCGGGAGTTACAACCCCGACAGGTCAAACGCCCGATGTCTACTGCCTCGAAGGCTTGTTCGATATGCTTCGTCCCAAGTATGAAGAAGCCAAGAAGCGGTGCAAGGAACTTTCAACTCCGGAAAAGCCGCGCGGCGTTGGTCTGTCGCTGGGCATTTATGGCTGCGGCCTCGACGGCCCGGATGGTTCGGAAGCCGCAATTGCACTCACTCCAACCGGCGTGACTGTTTACAACTCGTGGCAGGATCACGGCCAGGGCTCTGACCTGTCCGCGCTGACGATCACGCACGAAACGCTTCGCCCGCTCAAACTGCATCCTTCGCAGATCAAGCTGGAGATGAACGACACCCTGCTCCCCAATAGCGGTCCTTCGGGCGGCAGCCGTTCCAACGTCTTCACCGGCAACGCCACCAAGATCTCCGCAGAGATGCTTCTCAACGCAATGCGCAAACCGGATGGCACGTATCGCACCTACGACGAAATGGTAGCGGAGAACATTCCGCTCCGTTACGACGGGAAGTGGGTGGCCAGCGACTGCACGGCCTGCGACGCGGACACCTGCCAGGGCAATCCCTTCCCGGTGTACATGTACGAACTGTTCATGCCTGAGGTCGAAGTCAACCCCAAGACCGGCAAGGTCACGGTGGTGAAGTTCACGACGGCTGTCGACGTGGGCACCATCATCAACCGCGCCACGGTCGAAGGCCAGATCTATGGTGGCTTGGCACAGGGTGTTGGACTGGCCCTGACCGAAGATTTCGAGGATCTGAAGTACCACACGAGCCTCAAGAACTGCGGTCTGCCTTACATCAAGGACATCCCGGACGACATCGAGATCCTTTTCCAGGAAACTCCGCGCCCACTTGGACCGTTTGGGGCAGCAGGCGTGGGCGAAGCGCCTCTGACCGCTCCGCACCCGGCCATTCTCAACGCGATCTACAACGCCTGCGGCGTGCGTATCCTCAAGGTGCCCGCACTGCCGAAGGTCGTCAAGGCCGCGCTGGAAGCCAAAGCGAAGCAGGAGCAAGAGGTCCACGCCTAAAACGCACTTTGCACTCTCAACCGCCGGGACGAAACTACGGTTTCGTCCCGGGCTTTCTCAAGTAACCGCAGTCACAGCAATTCCAAAAGCACTTGCATAATCTGAAGCTGCTCCACAGGGTTGCGAACTACATAGATCCTCTCGTTACGCCGTTCTTCCCATCCCGGCTTGGCGGAACGTCGGTACACAGGCTCTATTTCTGAGCTATTAACTCTTGTGAAATGGCTTCATGCCGGGAGATCGAATCATGGATCGGGAACAAGTTAGGCGGTGGGAGACGCAATGCATTCAGGAGCAGGCGCCCACCTGCACCGCCTCCTGTCCAGCACACGTGGATGCGCGCAAGCTCGTCGAGTGCGTAACGCGCGGTGACTTCAAGGGCGGCCTCGCAGTTTTGGCGAATGCTGTTCCCCTGCCCCTCATTCTCGCTCATATTTGCGATCACCCCTGCCAGGCTCAATGCAGGCGTTCCGATGCCGGAGACGCCATCGAAATCGGCGCACTGGAAAGAGCTTGCGCGGAACACGGATCGCCGGCGCCAGCGGCACGCTGCCAGGCATTGAGAAACCAACGGGTTGCGATTGTCGGTGGCGGGTTGAGCGGAGTTTCGGCGGCCGCCGGTTTAGCGACGCGCGGCTATGAGGTTGCAATCTTCGAGGCCCGCCCGCGTCTGCTTGACCGTCTGCGTTCGATGGGTGATGACAAGCTGCCCGCCTATGTCATCGACGCCGACCTCGCCGCTCTCGAGAAGCTTGGAGTCTCTGTTCATTGCGAGGCGCTGATCAGCTGCCATTCCGGACCCTTTGGTCTCGATGCGATGGCGCGGGATTTCGACGCTGTTTATCTGGCGCCTGGCCCCGAACCGCTTGGCGAAGACGCATTGGACCTGGCCAGAAACGAGCAGCGCAGAATCCAGATCGATCCGCTCACGCTGGCCACCAGCCACGTCAAGCTCTTTGCCGGCGGAGCCCAGCGCTATGCACCAGCTCCCTACTCGCCGATCTTGTCGATTGCGGACGGCAACTATGCAGCGGTCTCCATCGATCGCTTCTTGCAGGGAGCTTCGCTCGGGGCCACCCGCGACAACCAAGGCGCCTATCCATCCAGTCTGTACGTAAATACCAAGGGCCTTCCTGCTTCGACGGCGATCCATGCGGCAACAGACCAGTGCGGCTATACAAAGGAAGAGGCGCAGCAGGAGGCCGCGCGCTGCATTCCCTGCCAGTGCCTGGAATGCGTCAAAGTGTGCCAATACCTTGAGGACTACGGTGCCTATCCAAAGCGTTATGTCCGCCAGATCTACAACAATGAATGCATTGTGATGGGCGTGCGCAACCTCAACCGCATGGTCAACTCATGCGCGCTGTGCGGCCTCTGCACCGCAGTCTGCCCTGAGAAATTCAGCATGGCCGACGTCATTCTGGACGCGCGGCAAAGCATGGTCCAGAAGGGCAAGATGCCCCCCTCCGCGCACGATTTTGCATTGCGCGACATGGCACTCAGCCAGAGCGAAGCATTTGCGCTGGCCCGCCACCAGCCTGGTTTTCAATCCAGCCAGACAGCATTCCTTCCTGGCTGCCAGCTATCGGCTTCGTCTCCAGGCCATGTGGCTGCCTGTTACGAATACCTGCGCAATACGATACCGGGAGGCGTTGGCCTGATTCTCGCCTGCTGCAGCGCGCCGGCATTCTGGGCGGGCGATAACGCAAAATTCCAAGAGGCGCTCCATGCGCTCGAAGCGGCATGGTTGGAACTTGGGACACCGCGATTGATCACCGCCTGCCCATCCTGTTTCAAGACGCTCAAGGACCACCTTCCCCAGATCCCTATCGAGATTCTCTGGCAGCATCTCGTTCCCAAGTTATTGACCAAGGCACGGCCCGAGCCAACCTCGCGGACTCTGGCGATCCACGATCCCTGTTCCACGCGCGGGATCAACCTGTTGGAAGACAGTGCCCGAACATTGCTCCGGGAATTGGAAATCGAGACCGTGGAGTTGAACGAACCCGGTCTGACAACCTGTTGCGGCTATGGCGGCCTGGTCCAGTTTGTGAATCCAAGCCTTGCCGACAAGACTGTCGCCCGCCGTGCCAGCACAAGCGACAAGGACTTCGTCACCTATTGCGCCATGTGCCGCGACCGGTTCGCGCATCAAGGCAAGCGCGCAGTCCATATTCTCGATCTCGTATTTGCGAACGGCGATTCCGATCCGGCCGCGAGACCGGATCCTGGCTTTTCCACACGGCAGGATAATCGCGCACACCTGAAGTCTCAGCTCCTGCGCGACGTGTGGGGAGAAGAGGTGAGCATTATGACGCCATCCATAGAGCTGCGTATCTCAGAGGAAGTGAGCAAGCTTCTTGAGAAGCGAATGATTCTGATTGAAGACGTGCGTCGGACCGTGGAGAACGCGGAATTGACCGGAGACAAATTGGAGAGCCTGGCTACCGGGCATTCGCTGGCATCTTATCGCTCCTCCTGCGTGACGTACTGGGTGGAATACTCAAGCGACGAGGGTGCATTCGTGGTGCACAATGCCTACTCTCACCGAATGGAGGTGCGGTGAGATGAGTCCAGCAGGATCGACACCAGCAACTCCGTACCTTTGCGGCAAGTGCAAGCTGCCGCTGGTGCTGGGAAAAGTAACCGCGCACTACCTGGGAAGCGAGTTTCCCATTGAAATGTGGAGATGCCCCGGCTGCGGCAAGGTGCTTGTTCCCGAATCGCTGGCCACCGGCAAGATGCTCCAGGTGGAGCAGGCACTGGAGGACAAATGAGCGTGCTCTGCGCCAACAGGGAAGAATCCGCTTACACAACCGGCAGAGGCGCCGGGGAGGTCGACCGCTTGCTTCGGCCTGGCGGTCTGGAATTGACGGCGCGCGCCGTAGCCTCGGCCGGCCTCGGAGCCGGCATGACGGTTCTCGATCTGGGCTGCGGTTCAGGAGACAGCGTCCGCTATCTTCGCACTCTTGGCATCGACGCTATCGGAATCGATTTCCGGCCAAACACTGAGAAGACGCAGGATCATAGCCTCCCCGCCTGTGCGCATGTCGTTGCGCGGGCTGAAGAATTGCCGTTTCCTGATTGTTCTGTAGATGGCGTGATGGCCGAGTGCAGCATGTCGCTCATCGAGGACCTGGATTCGGTTCTGGCGGAATGCGCGCGCGTGCTCAAGGACCGGGGCCATCTCATCATCACTGACCTTTACGCTCGACAGCCCGATGCCATCGCCCAGGTTCGCGCCTTGAAGCGTTCGTGCGTTTCCGGAATGATCGTTCGCGAAGAGTTGCAAGCAGCGCTGGCTCGGCACGGTTTCACTGTCGATCTGTGGGAGGACTATTCGCAGGCTTTGCGGGAATCCGCGGCGCGTTTCATTCTTGAGCACGGCTCTCTTGAAGCGCTCTGGAATTGCGATGCCGGGGCCATTTCGACAGAAGACATTTCCAGCGCCATGCGCGCCGTGCGCGCCGGTTACTTCCTGCTCATTGCCACCAGCGAACAGCGCCCCATCCATCAGAAAGGACCAGATCATGAACGATGACTCTTTTCGGGTAATGGAACTTGCCATGCAGGGCTACCAGTGCAGCCAGATCCTGATGGCGATAGCGCTGGAGGGGCAGGGAAAGCAGAATCCAGATCTCGTCAAGGCCATGTCAGGGCTGCTGGGAGGCATGGGTTGCGGAAAAACCTGTGGCGCGTTGACCGCAGGTTGCTGTGCGCTCGCTCTCCATGCCGGCAAAGACTCCGCCGAGCATCCGGCTGACGATCGTCTGCAAGCCATGCTGAGCCGGTTCGTCGAATGGTTCGATGCCGAGTATACGGGGCGATACGGCGGCATCAATTGCGCCGATATCGTGCAGGACGACATGCGCAATAAAATGTCGCGCTGCCCCACAATCGTGATTGAAAGTCTTGAAAAGTTGAAGGAGATTCTGGCAGAAAACAATTATGAATTCAGCCAACCAACCCGTTCTGCCTGATGCCCCCGCAAAGGGGCTCGGCGCCATCGTTCTGGCCGCGGGCTTGTCCTCACGCATGGTGGAGTTCAAGCCGTTGCTGCCCCTGGCTGGAGCCATGGCCTTGGAGCGCAGCATCGGCGTGTTCCGCGCCGCGCGCATCGCTGAAGTCATTGCTGTTCTGGGGCACCGCGCCGATGTGTTGCGGCCCCTGGCGGAGCGCTCGGGCGCGCGTTCGATTGTCAACGAAAAATTCGAGCAGGGAATGTACTCCTCGATCGCCGCCGGCTGCCGCGCGCTGCCTGGATGGGTCGAAGCCGCATTCGTGCTGCCGGCCGATATGCCTCTGGTGCGGCCCGCAACGGTTCGTCAACTTGCAGAGACCTGGTCTTTGCGCCGCGCCGGCATTCTTTACCCCGTTTTCGATGGGCATCGCGGGCATCCTCCGCTCATCTCGCGCAGCATTCTCGATCAAGTAGGTCGCGGAGAGGTCGAGGGACCTCTCAACGCCGTCCTCGCGCTGCACGAGGGCGACGCTGAGAACCTGCAGGTCGCCGACCAGTGCATTCATCTGGACATGGACACTCTTGCAGACTACGACACACTTGCTTCTCTTGCCCACCGGCAACAGATCCCCACCGCCGCCGAATGCGAAGCGATCCTTGCAGCCAGGCACGTGCATCAAGTGGTGGTTCGCCACGCGCGCAAGGTTGCCGAGGTTGCGCATCGGATCGCTTCCGCGCTGTTGCGCAGCGGCCTGTCGCTCGACCTGGAACTGGTGCAAGCCGGAGCGCTGCTGCACGATATCGCCAAGGGAGAATCGGACCACGCCGGAGTTGGCGCGTCGATTTTGCGCGACATGGAGTTTCCCCGGGTGGCAGACATCGTGGCCGCGCACACCGACCTAGACTTCTCCGGCTCCAGCCTCGACGAAAAGGCCCTCGTCTATCTGGCCGACAAGGTAGTTCGCGGCGTCGATCTGGTCACGATCAATGACCGTTTCCAGCCCGCCCTCGACCGGTTTCGCAACAACCCGCCTGCTCTTCGGTCGGTTGAAAGGCGCTTGGAGACCGCGAGGCAGGTGGCCTGTGCCGTGGAGTCGCGCCTGGGCACGTCGCTCTCCGCAGTGGTGTACAAGGGCGCTGGATCAGCCAATCCGTTTCCTGGCCCTTCCATCGCTTCCGGAGCCATGAAGATATGACGGTGAAATCCAAAATCGAAAATGGAACCATACTGGGCATAACCGAGAGCGTGTGCCCCGTGTGCCTTGAGCGCATTGCAGCCGAACGTGTCGCCGCCAACGACGCCGTCTACCTGCGCAAGAGCTGTTCCGAGCACGGCGAATTCAACACGGTGATCTGGCGAGGGCTCTCGACTTACGAATCGTGGGGCAGTGCCGTCCGCGGGCCCTCGCCCCCTCCTGTTTGCACTTCACAAGTTGCCAAGGGCTGCCCGTTCGATTGCGGCCTGTGCCCGGATCACCGCCAGCACACCTGCTGTGTCGTCCTCGATGTCACGGAACGCTGCAATCTTGCCTGCCCCATCTGCTTTGCGTCCGCCGGCTCTTCACCCAAGCCCGATCCGACCGTCAACGAGATCGAAAAGTGGTGTCACGCCCTGCTCGCTTCGGGCGGTCCATTCGGCATCCATCTTTCCGGTGGAGAACCGACCGTGCGTCACGACCTTCCAGAGATCATCAGAAAAATCGGCGCACTCGGATTCAGCTACATTCAGCTCAACACCAACGGCGTACGCCTGGCGCTCGAAAAGAAATATGCGGGCGAACTGAAGGCGGCCGGGCTGAGTTGCGTGTTTCTTCAATTCGACGGAGTCAGCGAAGATGTCTTCCATGCCATGCGCGGGCGCCATCTGCTTGAAGTCAAGCTTGCGGCAATCCACAATTGCAAGAAGCAGGGGTTGGCCGTCGTTTTAGTGCCGACACTCATTCCGGGGGTGAACACCAGCCAGATCGGCGATATCCTTCGACTGGCGATCGCAATGGCTCCCGCTGTCAGCGCGGTTCATTTCCAGCCCATCAGTTACTTCGGGCGTTATCCGGCTCCGGCGCACGACGTCGACCGCATTACGATTCCTGAGGTGATTCAGTTGATTGAAACGCAGACCGCGGGTCAATTCAAGACGGCAAATTTCTATCCGGCATCCGGCGAGAATCCTTACTGCTCGTTCCACGGAAAGTTCTGGCTGTATAAGGACGGCCGGATTGCGCCGACGGCGCGCCCTGCAGCCGCGTCATGCTGCGGCCCCGCGCCCCAGCCCGGCCTCGTTTCAATCGGGTTCGCCGGAAGTGAACAAGGCGATGGCGCCCGCCGCGCGCAGCGCTTCGTCGCACAAAACTGGGCGCGTCCGGCCGCCAGCTCTTTGCCTATAACCGCGCCCTTCGACGGCATCGATGTTTCCAGCCTGGATGCATTTCTTCAAGAAGAGAAACAATCCTTCTGCGTCTCTGGCATGGCCTTCCAGGATGCCTGGAATCTTGATCTGGAGCGACTCCGCGATTGCTTCCTTCATGTGCTCAGTCCTGATCTGAAGCTTGTGCCTTTGTGCGCGTACAATCTAACCGGAGTCCGCGGTGATACGTTGTATAGGCCCCATTCCGCCGGCCCCCGCTGCTTGGGAGCGGCCTCATGAGCGCAACTGCAATCGGTGTCGAAAAGACGCCGCTGGAAAGCTGGATCGCTGAGCGCCTTGCCGTTTCCGCGTCTGCCCTCACTCGCGCGGCCATCGAACATTACCAGTTGACGGCGCTCCGTGAAACCGTAGCCTGGGCACGCAATCACAGCTCGTTTTATGCGCAGCGGCTTGCGGAAGTCCCGTTCGATTTTCCGCGCTCCCTCAACGAGCTGTCACAGATTCAGTTGACGCGCCCCGAGGATCTTGTGGAGCACACCTCTGAATTTCTGTGCGTCCCGCAAGACGAAGTCAGTCGCATTGTGACGCTGCAAACCAGCGGCACCAGCGGAGGACCAAAGCGCATCTTCTTTACCGCGGCGGACCAGGAACTGGCTTTGGACTTTTTTGCGCATGGCGTGGCAACAATGGCTGCGCGCCGGGATCGCATGCTCATCGCGCTTCCCTGCGAACGCGAAGGCAGCGTTGGCTATCAACTGGCCGAGGGGATTTCGCGCGCGGGCATTCTTCCCATTCCTCATGGGTTCTCCATCGATCCCGCCCAAACCCTCGCGCACATGGAACACGAGAGAGCGACGTGCATCATTGGCCTCCCCGTACAGATGCTTGCGCTTGCACGCCGCGAAAGCGCGCTCGCCGACAGCGTATTTCGCCGTCTGCGTACGATCGTCCTGTGCAGCGACCATGTATCGGAAAGCGTGGTGAACGCGCTCCGTGAAAGGGCGGGCGGCGATGTCTTCGAGCACTATGGATCGACGGAAATGGGTCTTGGCGGCGGCGTGGATTGCGAAGCACATAGCGGTTACCATTTGCGCGAAGCCGATTTGTACTTCGAAATTGTCTCTCCGGAAACAGGTGAACCGCTGCCCGATGGAGAGTTGGGCGAGGTTGTCTTCACCACGCTCCATCGCCGTGGAATGCCCCTCATCCGCTATCGCACTGGCGATCTTTCACGCATGTTGCCCGGCCCATGCGCCTGCGGATCGATCATCAAGCGTCTGGAGAGAATTCGCAACCGGGTGGAAGGGTTGGCCGGTCCCGGCGGCATCGGCATTTCCGCGCTGGACGATGCGCTCTTTGCCGCTCCCGGCCTATTGGACTTTACCGCATCGCTCAATCCCGGCGCGCCACAGCAACTGCAAGTTACTGTCTTTGCTCCAGGCATCGACCCCGCACAAGCACCGTTGGCGGTACGCGATGCATTGATGACGATTCCCGCCGTTCGTGCCAGTGTTGCCTCCGGTGAGCTTCGCCTCGGCGTGGTCCTGTCCGATAAGCCCTTCCCAGCCACGGGTACAAAGCGAAAGATCGAGGTTCTAACTGCGCAATGAACCCAACCACTCTTTATCTCGTTCGCCATGGCGCCATCATCCGGGTGGCTGGCAAAGCATACATCGGCCAGATTGAAGCCCCATTAAGCGAAGAAGGCGTTGAGCAGGCCTGGGCCTTGCGCAAATGGCTTGAGCCGGTGCGCTTCAGTCATGTGTACGCAAGCGACCTGTCGCGCGCGCAGCGCACTGCAAAAATCGTTGCCAGTCCCCGCATTCGATCGGTCGAGATCGTTCCCGCCCTGCGCGAGATCAGCCTTGGTGAATGGGAGGGGTTCACGTTCCGCGAGATCGAGCAGCGATTCCCCGAGGAGTTCGCGGCGCGCGGACGCGACATGGAGAACTGGCGTCCTCCCGGCGGAGAAAGCTTTGCCGATTGCCGAACCCGCGTGATGGATGCATTGCACACGATCCTGCAGAAAGCGCATGGCAACATCCTGGTGGTGGGCCACGCCGGGGTCAATCGCCTCATCCTCTGCGATGTCCTGGGCGTCCCCGTCGCCAATCTTCACAGCATTGGTCAGGACTATGGCTGCCTGAACATTATCGAGTTCTCTGCCACGCGAACTCGCTTGAAGCTCTTGAATTACACTCCGCTATCCACGCGGCCCGTGGAGCAAATCACGGAGGCGCAACCCCTCCGCACCGCACAAAGAGCAGGAGGCTAACAGACATGGACGTCTCATATCTCGACAACAACAGCACCACCCCCCTCCTTCCGGAAGTCCTGGAAGAGATGCTTCCGTGCTTCTCGCAATCCTTTGGCAATCCCTCGTCCATTCACAGTTGCGGCCGGCGCGCGCTGGCGCACTTGAAGCTCGCCCGCGAAAGAGTTGCCGCGCTGCTCGACTGTCTTCCCACGGAGGTCGTCTTCACCAGCGGCGGCACGGAGGGGGACAACCTGGCGCTCCTGGGCACGATGAGCCCCGGCGATCACATCATCGTCTCTGCCGTCGAGCACAGCGCTATCCTCAGCACCTGCGCGTGGCTCGAACATCTTGGCTGCGAGGTGACCAAGGTCGGCGTCAACGCCAATGGACAAGTTGAGCCGGAAAGTGTGCGCCATGCCCTGCGCAGGAATACGCGCCTCATTTCGGTGATGATGGCCAACAACGAAACCGGCGTTCTGCAGCCCGTGGAAGAGATCGGCAAAATCGCCGCGGAAGCGGATGTGTGGTTCCACACGGATGCCGTACAGGCAGCCGGCAAGGTCCCCATCTCCGTGAAGACGATCGGCTGCGACCTGCTCACCATCTCCGCGCACAAGATTCACGGCCCCCAAGGCGTCGGGGCTCTCTATGTCCGCCGCGGCACTCCTCTTCGCGCTCAACTGCATGGTGGGCACCAGGAGAGGAGCCGGCGGCCGGGAACTGAAAACGTGGCGGGCATCGCCGGGCTGGGACGGGCCAGCGAAATCGCCCACAGTGGACTCAGCGACGGATCGGTTGAACGGATGGCGGCATTGCGCGACCACCTTGAAGATGCCATTGTGAAGCTGGTGCCGGAAACGCGCATCAACGGGAAGAAAGCTCCTCGTGTGCCAAACACCACGAATATTCTCTTCGAGCAAGTGGGTGGCGATGCCCTCGTCCTGGCTCTGGACGAAGGTGGCGTCGCCGCATCGCGGGGAGCCGCATGCACCGCGGGAGAAGCCGACCCCTCCAGCGTGCTCATGGCCATGGGGCTCACCGGCGAGCAATCCCGCTCCAGCCTGCGCTTCAGCCTCGGCAAGCAGAATACCGCCGCGGATATCGAGCACGCTATTTCAGTGCTGTCCGATGCCGTGCACCGGCTTCGCAGTGCTTCGCCGTTCTATTGGTCCACGCACGAAGCGATGAGCCGGTGACAAGTGCGAACGTCAAGCTGCGGGGCCTGAACCCCGCGACTACTTCTTTTTGAAACAGAGGCTAACACCATGGACATCTTTGAGGAAATCACCAAGCTCAAGCGCGAAGGAAAGCGCGGGGCACTGGCTACGATCGTCAACGTACGCGGCTCCATTCCATCAGTTGTGGCCGCCAAAATGCTGGTTCGCGAAGACGGCTCCATCCTGGGAACTGTCGGCGGGGGCTGCGTGGAATCCGACGTGCGCAAAGGAGCCATGGAAGTGATGCGGGATGAGAAGCCCAAAACCTTTAACTTCAACCTGGACCAGCGGCCCGACGATGATACCGGACTGGTCTGCGGCGGCTCCCTCCAGGTCTTCATCGAACCGGTGGTCCCGTCGCCTGTCCTCTATATATTCGGCGGCGGCCACATCGGATTGAACGTACACAAAGTGGCTACTTTGGCCGGCTTTGAGACCATTGTGTCTGACGACCGCGAACTATACGCCAACCGCGAGCGCTTTCCCGATGCCGAGGAGATTCATGCCGGCGAAATGGACGAGATCATGGCCGGATTGGCGCCCAACGACAGGTCCTATATCGTCATTGTCACGCGCGGGCACCGTCACGACATGAACGTTCTGCGCTGGGCTCTCGATACGCCCGCGCAGTACATCGGCATGATCGGCTCGGGGCGCAAGGTGCTGGCGGTGTTCCAGCAGTTGGAAGCGCAAGGCGTTTCGCCGGAAAGCTTCAAGCGCGTGTTCGCGCCGATCGGTCTCGATGTGGGCGCCGTGACGCCGGAGGAGATTGCCATCTCCATCGTGACCGAACTCATCGCCGTCCGCCGGCATTGCAGCGTGGCTTTGCCACATGCGCGCAATCGCATTCTCGAGCAGGATGTGGAAGGCGACGCCTCATCCCTCCAGCAGGAGTAGCCGCTTGGGATCGAGTGTTACACGCCAAGGCTGAGGCTGTGCGCTCAGTGCGCGCCAGGCATCCTTGGGTAAGTCGGCTTGCAACTGGGGCGGCTCTCCCGCTTGCGGGCTGGAATGCAGCCGCAGGTACAGCGTCATTTCATGCGGCGCTTCGCTGCTGCTCACCAGCCAGCACGGAAAGGTGTTGGCCACTTCCGCAGCCTGCTGAAACAGCAGTTGATGCGAGCGGAAGCCGACGTGAGTCAACGCGCTCGATACGCTCCCTGCTGCCGCAAGCTCACAATTCCACGCGTCAACGGCAATGCGGCCCGAGGCCGCGCGGCGGGCCGGAACGATGTTCTTGCACCCTGTCAGTTGCGCAGCCGCAACGGATCGGGGCCGCTCAAACAACTCGAGCTTTGGCCCCAGGGCGATGATGCGTCCCGCATCCAGCACCAGCAGGTCGGTACAGAAGCGAAACGCTTCTTCCATATCGTGGGTGACAAAGACGACCACGCCATTGTAGTCCGCCAGGGTTGCGCGAAGCTGCTCTTCCATTTGCCGCCGCAGGTGCGGATCGAGTGCCGCAAATGGTTCGTCCAGCAGCAGCGCATCCGGTTCGATTGCCATGCACCGTGCAATGGCGACTCTCTGGCGCTGTCCCCCTGAAATCTCTTTGGGATAACGGTGGGCCAAGTCGGAGATGTGCAGAAGCTCCAGTTGCTTCGCGATACGCGCGCGTTGCTCCAACTCCGGCAACCCATGCAAGCCAAAGCCAACGTTCTCCGCGACCGTCAAATGCGGAAAGAGCGCATAGTCTTGAAAGACGAAACCAATCCTTCGTTTCGCCGCGGGCGTGTTGACTTTGGCAGCATGATCAAACAGAACGCGGCCGTTCAGAACAATGCGCCCGCGATCGGGCGTCGAAATCCCGGCAATCATGCGCAAACTCATCGACTTGCCTGATCCTGAAGGGCCCAGCAGGCCAACCGCGCCCTTGCCGGCGCAAAATGCGACCTGCAACGCGAAAGTGTCCAAGCATTTCTCGATGTCCAGTTCGAGCGTGGCCAGCGGCGCGGCATCGTCACACCTGCTCATCACCACCGGGGGATAAACTCTGGGGCTCTCACGTGGAACCGGAATGCGCCGGCGCGGCAACCTCTGCGCCTCGCCAGTCTGATTCAGCAGCCGAATGATCGCCAGCGAGATCACGACGATCAAAATAACCCACAGAAGAGCGCCGCGCATATCGCCGCTCTCCACGGCGGAGAAAATTGCGATCGGCATGGTTTGAGTGCGGCCTGGTATGTTGCCGGCCAGCATCAGCGTTGCCCCGAATTCTCCCAACGCGCGCGCAAAGGCAAGTACCGTTCCCGCAACGACGCCCGGCGCTGCAAGCGGCAGCAGCACCCGGCGGAAAACAGACCACTCCCTTGCCCCCAGCGTGCGCGCTGCTTGCAGCAAGGTCGGATTTACTTGCTCAAACGCGCCCAGGGTGGTGCGATACATCAGGGGAAACGCAACCACCGTCGCCGCAATCACGGTGGCAGGCCACGAGAATACGATGGTGACGCCGATCCGCTCGAGCGCGTGGCCGATGAAGCTCCTGCGTCCGAAGATCAGCAGCAGGAAGAATCCGACCACAGTAGGCGGGAGCACCAGCGGCAGCGTCAGGATGCCGTCGATCCATGCCCGCAGACTGCCGCGCACATCGTACATCAGCCGCGCCGCCAGCATGCCCAGGAAAAAGGTCGCTACGGTCGCGGCGCATGTAGTGGCCAGCGAAATAATCAGCGGCGATGGATCGATGGGCAGGATCACGATGCAGCAATTGTAAATCCGTGCTTAGTGAAGATAGCCTTGGCTGCGGGGCTGCGAAGATACTCGATAAACTTGCGCGCACCCTCGTCGTTGTGACTCGATTTCATGACTGCTGCGGGATAGACGATGGGATCGTGCGACGAGTCCGGCGCAACGGCCACCACCCGCACCCGGCCCGAGGTCTGAGCGTCGGTCGCATACACGAGGCCCGCATCGGCGTTGCCAGTTTCCACATAGGTAAGGACCTGGCGCACATCCTTCCCCAGTACCAGCTTCGCGTTGAGTTTGTCCAGCAGGTGAAGAGCCGTCAGCGTCTGCCGTCCGTATTGACCGGCCGGAACGCTGGCCGGGTCACCCAGCGCAATCGTGCGGACGGACTCGCCGGTGAGGCCGTCAAAGCCCTGCAATTGAGAGTCACGCGGTGCAATCAGGACCAGTGAGTTGCGCAGCAGGTTCTGGCGCGTGCCCGCAGCGACGAGCCCCTTGGCCTGCAGGTCGTCCATGGGCTTGGATGCCGCGGAAAGGAACGCGTCCACCGGGGCCCCGTCCTCAATCTCTCTAGCCAATGTACCCGACGAACCGAAGTTATTCCGAAAATCGACCTCCGCATGGCCGCTTTTGTATGCGTTTTCCGTCTCCACGATGGCGTCCTGGAGGCTCGCCGCCGCAGAGAGCGTCAATACAGTGCGCTGATGCCCATGACAGGCGCTGACAAGCACCGCGAGAACAAGCAACGCGGCACCAATGCAAGAGCGCAACTGAAGACTCTTTCTCATTCGTTCCGATTTCAAGGCCGCTCACCATTCAGATCTTGTTTAGGCGCCGAGGTCGGATAACTCTCGGCCTCGGCGCAGTTGACAGGTTGAACCACAACCCACGTTGGGCTCTCGACTGAGCCCGCCGCGGAAACGATTAGAAGGTGAAACGGCTGCCGACTGTCGGAGCAAGGTTGTTATCAGATTTGTAGGGAACGCCGGGGCCATGAGGAATGGCGATGTCCAGACCGCCGCTCACGTAGGAATATGCAACGCCGGCAAAAGTTTCGAAACGCTTGGTGAAGTGACGATCCCAATAGAGCGACCCCTCGTTGAGGGTGCCCGCGCAGGACGCGCGCATATTACCGATACTGGGATCGGTCGAGCAGGTCGGCGGAACACGGAAGTCGTTCTGCCGCTGTTGATACCAGGCGAAAGTGAAGTCGGTCTTGCTGCGGTAGGTGTACTTCGCGCCCGTCCACCAGATCTGCACCAACTTCTCAGAATCAAGATTGTTGTCTTCGACTCCGCTCATGAAATAGCCGCCCTGAACCGAGGCGCCAACGCCTAATGGGTTTTGGGGGTTATTCTGCCAGATGTATTCGTAACCGGCAAAAACCTTGAACGAGTCCGACGAATACTTGGCAGCGGCCATCATTGCGTTGTTGTCGGTCACGATGCCATATACGGTGTTGGTCGGGTCGATCAGGTTGGGTCCCAGACCCTCCCCCCCGTTGATGGGGTTTGTATTGATGCTGTCGGTGGTCGACTGATATGGAGCCGACAGACTCTGAGCTCCCAGCAAGGGGTTCAACACGCTGATCGCCTGGTTGTAATGTTGGAAGACGAGGTCGCCCGAAAACTTGTCCTGTTTTCCGCCGAGGTCGAATCCATAGGCATTGTTATGCGCCTCTTCCGCCGTACAGGTAGCTGCAGTCCAGCCCGATAAGGCCGAGTAGCAGCCGGCAGAACCATCGGCGAATTTATACATCGCGCCGAAATGGACCGGGCCATAGGCGATGCGATACTTCAGGGCGTCATCCCAACGGCTGTCCTCGGTATCGCCGCCGCCAGACATCGTGCCGTTGTACCCGATGTACGAAAAGGCATACGAGCCGCCGGCCGGATCGTAAAGGAGCATCGCATCGGTGCCGAGAGAACGCTGACGACCGAAGGTCAGCGTGCCGACATGCGCGGACGATATACCGGCATAGTATTCGTCATTGAAGGGTTGGCCCGCGCGCGCGCCGTCGATGGCTTCCGAATAGCTGCTCCTGGGAAGGCCGTTGTTGATGGTCATGGTGGCTGACGCATTGGCCAGCAGGCCGGACTGCGGATTGATGCCAGTT